>JAABUK010001780.1_pt1 | contig 40277 bp, 36 predicted proteins | sample 5559141 | NCBI WGS metagenome assembly JAABUK01 (sample SAMN10711869, study PRJNA513367) | rock metagenome | isolation source: Antarctica rocks | place: Antarctica: Victoria Land, Pudding Butte nord | collected 2016-01-03 | reverse complement strand
TTGCCACCTGGTTCACGAGTTGGCAAACCCAGGGATTGGTCAGCCTGCGCCACCAGCCGGGCCAGGGCCGCAAACGCAAACTCGCCGCAGTAGCCCGCCAGGACCTGGAAGCCTTGGTCGAAGAACACCCCCGGAACCTGAACGCCGTACTGGCCGACCTGCAGACTCATCATGCCGTCGAGTGCTCGAAAGCAGCGCTGCGCCGGCACTTAAAAAACCTGGGGGTGGCGCTTTAAGCGCGTACGCAACTCGCTCAAAAACAAGCGAAACCCAGCGCAATTTGCCACTGCCACGCTCGACTTGCACCTGCTGCGCCAACTGGCTGATACCCAGTAGCGCCACCTCTTTTACTACGATGAATCCCGCTGCCCCCTCATCTCCAACGTACCCCGCGCCTGGCAAGCGCCGGGGCCTACCCGCGCCCTGCCCACCACCGGCGGCCCCGGCGTAAACGTGGCCGGCTTTCTGCGCCCTGATGGAACCGAACTGCACGCCTACACTACCACGCAAAGTGTGAGCTCGGCCGATGTTATCACCTTTTTCAAGGACTTTTGCCAGCACCTGACCCAGCCCACCAGCGTGGTGCTCGACAATGCGTCGACCCATCGCTCAGCCGCCTTTCCGGCCCGCATCCCCGACTGGGAGGCCCAGGGACTTACCCTCTTCTTGCTGCCCCCCTACAGCCCCGAACTCAACCGCATTGAACTCCGCTGGCGCTGCTGCAAACACCAATGGCTCCCCTTCAAAGCCTACCGCTCTATCCAGGCACTGACCCACCACCTGCGGGAAACCTTGAAGCAGGTTGGGGCAAAATGGCAAATTAAATTCGCCTGACTACTTACCCCGGCCCCCTCCCCTCTCTTTGGAGAGAGGGGAAACCAGTCAATTTTTTGGTATAAGAACTTCTCTGACGCAGTACTAGCCATCGGGCGCGGCGGCCAGACTGACGTCAGCGACACAACACATATCTCCTCTTTACAAACACAGTAGCTATCTTTGCAGGAGTGAGCTATCGCTTACAATCATATTTTTTGCTAAAATCTATCTAAGTGGATACTACAAGCGTTCTAGAAAAGTCAGAGGTAAAGTATGTTGCCAGTAGTGCGCAAGAAGAAAACTGGACCGAAATAATCCAGCCGCGTACACGGTTGCTAGACCTGGGTTTAGCTGACGTATGGCGTTACCGTGACCTAGTAATGTTGTTCGTACGCCGTGATTTTGTATCGACCTACAAGCAGACCGTACTCGGGCCTATCTGGTTTTTCATCCAGCCACTGCTTACTACCATTACCTACGTTATTGTATTTGGTAATATTGCTAAGCTTTCAACTGACGGCTTACCACAGATGGCCTTCTACCTGGCAGGTATCACGGTTTGGAATTATTTCGCCCAAACCCTGACGAATACCTCCACGGTATTTCGTGATAATGCGACCATGTTCGGGAAGGTGTATTTCCCGCGCCTGACGATGCCGCTGTCCATCGTTATTTCAAACCTGGTACGGTTTGCTATCCAGCTGGGCTTGTTTGTTGCGGTGTGGCTATACTATTTGCTGCAAGGAAATAATAGTATTCATCCAAACTGGGCAATTGCGCTCACGCCGCTACTGGTGGTCATTATGGGCTTATTATCGCTGGGCCTCGGAATGATTTTTAGCGCGCTTACTACCAAATACCGGGACCTGGCCATGCTTCTGGCCTTTGGCGTACAGCTACTGATGTACGCTACCCCCGTTATTTATCCACTTTCCAGCATTACCGGGTGGTCGCGGGGGCTTATAGTAGCCAATCCCATGACCTCTATCGTGGAAACGTTCCGATATGCTTTCCTAGGCTCGGGTACATTCAGCTGGCAGGCCTTGGGCTACAGCACGGGGGTAACGCTAGTGGTACTGGTGTTGGGCACTATCATCTTCAACCGGGTACAGAAAAGCTTTACGGACACGGTGTAGCAAGGTAAGCAGCCGAACAGTCTTTATCTGATTGATTTCTAAGGTAGAATAATGAGCGATATAGCTATTAAAGTAGAAGATTTAAGTAAGCTTTACCGGTTGGGTGAAGTAGGTACGGGTACGCTAGGCCAGGACCTAAATCGATGGTGGGCTGGTATTCGGGGTAAGGAAGACCCCTTCGCCAAGGTTGGCGAATCGAATGACCGCACCAGCAAAGGCGCCAGCGACTTCGTATGGTCGTTGAAAGACGTGAATTTTGAAGTAAAAAAAGGGGAAGTAATGGGTATTATCGGCCGCAATGGTGCCGGTAAGTCCACCTTACTCAAGATTCTCTCGAAAATAACAGCACCTACTACCGGCCGAATCAATATAAATGGCCGGATTGCGTCGCTACTGGAAGTGGGTACTGGCTTTCATCCGGAGCTGACGGGTAGGGAAAACATCTTCCTGAATGGCGCCATCCTGGGTATGACCAAGGCGGAAATCCGCAGCAAATTTGACGAAATTGTGGATTTCTCGGGTGTCGAGCGATACATCGATACACCCGTGAAACGCTACTCTTCGGGTATGTACGTGCGCCTAGCTTTTGCCGTGTCCGCTTTTCTGGAGCCGGAAATCCTGATTGTGGACGAGGTTCTGGCCGTAGGCGATGCTGAGTTTCAGAAAAAGTGTCTGGGCCGCATGGAAGATGTGAGTCGCAACGACGGGCGCACCATTTTGTTTGTGAGTCACAACATGGCAGCGGTTTCTAACCTATGCCATAATAGCATTTTCATGCGTAACGGCACCTTACATAGCATGGGGCCAACTGACCAGATTATCGAGGAATATATTTCATTTGGCAAGCAAAATGCCGGTAAAATAGCGGGCGATGATATTGTGTATACTAGAAAATGTTCTGAAGCATACTTCACGCATATTAGCATAGAGTCTGGTGGAGAAATTACCAGTAGCGTGGACATTAAAAAGGATATTACCATCCGACTTGAATACATAATAACCGTTGAAAACGCCGTAGTGTATCCTAGTATTCACCTGTTGGACAACGTGGGGACCGTTATTTTCGCTACTTTCAACGGACCCTCGGCTACGGTTACTCTGGATGAAAACTTTGGCAAGCCGCTAAAAAAAGGTAAGTATACTTCCACGCTAATTATTCCAGGTAATTTTCTGAATGAGAAATCTTACAGCATTAGTGCATTTCTGGTGCCGATAGATTTCAATAACCTTGCGGTTGTTGAAGATGCCTTATCATTCGTTGTGACGGATACAGGCGATATGCGTAAGGAATATGGTGGGGACTGGATTGGCTTATTGCGGCCAAAAATGGCCTGGAGCACGCATGCAGTATCCTGAGCGAAGTGTACTTTATTCGAACGTTCACCTGTTTTTGTAAAAATGAAAGTTGTCATACTGGCCGGGGGCCTGGGCACCCGCTTGTCGGAAGAAACTGTACTCAAGCCTAAGCCAATGGTGGAGATTGGTGATATGCCCATTCTGTGGCATATTATGAAAATTTACTCATCGCACGGGTTTAATGATTTTGTAATTTGTCTGGGCTACAAAGGATACGTTATCAAAGAATACTTTGCTAATTACTTCCTGCATAAGTCGGATGTGACGATAAATCTGAAGGAGAACTCTATGCAGGTTCACGACTCGTATGCCGAGCCGTGGAATATCACGCTGGTAGATACTGGCTTGGAAACCATGACCGGTGGCCGTATCAAGCGAGTTCAGGCGCATCTTACTAATGAGCCCTTTCTATTAACCTACGGTGATGGTGTATCTGACGTCAACATTGCCGAAGAGGTGGCTTTTCATAAGGAGCACGGGCGGCTCTGCACGGTTACGGCCGTGCAGCCGAGCGGGCGCTTCGGAGCGCTTGACCTTGGCCCCGATGATACTATTCGCTCCTTTTTAGAAAAACCTAAGGGCGACGGGGCGTGGATTAATGGCGGCTTTTTCGTGTGCGAGCCACAGGTGCTCGATTATATTAACGAAGGCGACGCTACTATTTGGGAGCGCGGCCCAATGGAGGAAATAGCCCGTGCCGGGCAGATGCAAGCCTATAAGCACCACGGTTTCTGGAAGCCGATGGATACGCTACGCGACCGAACCGAGCTGGACCAGGCTTGGCGCGAAAACAAAGCCCCCTGGAAAATATGGTAGCCGCTACCTCTATTGCTCAACCGGCCAGCCTGAGCTTTGCGCAGCTACAAGCTGCCTATGCGGGCAAGAAGGTGTTTTTGACCGGACATACTGGTTTCAAGGGAAGTTGGCTACTATCCTGGCTGCATCTGCTGGGCGCCACCGTCAAGGGTTATGCTCTACCGCCCGATAGCAGCCCTAGCTTGTTTGGGCTACTATCGGGAGCGCAATTGTGCGAGTCGGTGTTAGCTGACCTGAACGACCGGAACAGACTGCAGAAAGAACTGCTGGACTTCCAGCCGGACTTTATTTTTCACCTGGCCGCACAGCCACTGGTACGCTTATCCTACGACCTGCCGGTCGAAACTTTCGCTACTAACGCCATCGGCACGGCTAATCTGCTTGATGCGGCCCGGCGTTTGGGCAAGCCCTGCACGACAGTACTCATTACTACCGACAAAGTATATGAGAACCGCGAGTGGGTGTACCCGTACCGCGAGAATGACCGGCTGGGCGGCTACGACCCCTACAGCGCCAGTAAGGCTTGTGCCGAACTGATTATTAACTGCTACGCGCAGTCGTTTTTTAATCCGGCTGACTACGAGCGGCACCGCATGAGCTTGGCCGTGGGGCGGGCCGGCAATGTGATTGGTGGCGGCGATTGGGCCAAAGACCGCATTATTCCTGACATCGTGCGGGCATTAGGAGCCGGACAACCCGTGCAGGTGCGTAACCCGGCAGCCGTGCGCCCCTGGCAGCACGTGCTGGAGCCGCTGGGCGGCTACCTGCTGCTAGGCGCCAACCTAGCAGCCGACCCGACTCGCTTCACCGGAGCCTGGAACTTCGGCCCTCACCTCCAGGATACGTTGCCAGTGAGCGCACTGGTAGACACCGCCCTGGCTGCCTGGGGTAGCGGGGAATATGAAACGCCGGCTTTGGCCGGGCAGCCCCACGAAGCCGGGCTGCTGAAGCTCGACATCAGCAAGGCGCTCAACGAGCTGAGCTGGCAGCCGCGCTACACTGCGACCGACTCCATTCGCAATACCATTGCCTGGTACAAGGCGCTGGCAGGCGGTATTCCAGCCGCCGACTTAGTGCGGGCCGATATTGAGGCGTATTGCGCGACCACCGCATGAAGCCGGGGCGGGTAGTACTGACCGGAGCTACCGGCTTTATCGGCTCCTATCTGGCCGAGGAACTGGTGGCACGTGGCTACGAGGTGCTAGCCCTACGCCGCACGCAGTCGGATACGTGGCGCGTGGCGGCCGTGGCCGACCAGCTTACCTGGATAAGCACCGACGATGCCGACTGGCCGCAGCAACTGCAAGCGCGCCGGCCCGAGTACCTGGTGCATTCGGCGTGGCTGGGGGTAGGCGTGGGGCAGCGCGACGACTGGCCCAGCCAGCTTAGTAACCTCACCTTCACCATGCAGCTGCTGCAAGCGGTCAGCCACGGCGGGTTGAAGAAGGTAGTGCTGCTTGGCTCGCAGGCCGAGTACGGCGCGTTTGAGGGACGCATTGATGAAAACCATCCTGCCTTGCCTACGGCGGCCTACGGCGCTGTGAAGGTGGCTACCCTGCAACTCGTGCGGGCGTATTGCGAGGCGCATGGCCTGGAGTGGTACTGGCTACGGGTGTTCGCCGTGTTTGGCCCCCGCGAGGACACCCATTGGTTTGTGTCGTTTGTAGCCGCCAGCTTGTTGCGGCGGCAGCCGCCTGACCTGACGGGATGCGAGCAGCGGTACGATTATTTGTTCGTGCCCGACCTGGCCCGCGCCATCGTGCAGACGCTGCCAACTGCATTCGGGAAAAGCGGGGTCTATAACATCGGCTCCAATCACGCTACCGGCCTGCGCAAAGTCGTTGATACGCTGGCAACGCTAACCCACTCGGTGGCCGGGGCCAACTATGGGGCACTGCCCTACCGGCCGGGCCAGGTAATGCACATGGAAGGGAACTCCGATAAATTTGAGCATGTCTTCGGCCCAATCCGGCAAACGCCGCTGGCGGAAGCGCTCGCCGCTTCGGTGGCATACGTGCGGCAGTCCCGCCCGCCTATTCATCCAGAAATTATAGCGTAAATTACCTTTATGAAAGCATCCGACTACATTGCCCGGTTTTTGGAGGCGCAGGGCGTAACGCACGTATTCGAGATGTCGGGCGGCATGATTACCCACATGCTCGACTCGCTGCACCAGCTCACCCGCATTGACATCGTGAGTATGCACCACGAGCAGGCAGCCTCGTTTGCGGCCGATGCCTATGGCCGTGCTACGGGCGTGCCCGGCGTGGCAATGGCTACCAGCGGGCCGGGGGCTACCAACCTGCTTACCGGTATTGCCTCGTGCTACTTTGATTCGGTACCCGGCGTGTTCATCACCGGGCAGGTCAACACGTTTGAGCAAAAAGGCGACCGGGGCATTCGCCAACTGGGCTTTCAGGAAACCGATATTGCCAGCATGGCGCGGCCAGTATGCAAGGCTTGCTACGAAGTGAAGGATGCCCTGGAGTTGCCGCAGGTGCTGGAAGATGCCTTCCGCGTGGCGCTGGAAGGGCGACCCGGCCCGGTGCTGATTGACATTCCGATGAACGTGCAGCGTGGCGATATTCCGGTCCCAGCTGAGGGCTTTCAGCGAGTGCGGCGCGAAGGTATCGCGCCCGAGCTGACACCCGCTACTCTTGATGAGCTGGCGCAGGCGCTGGCGGCGGCGCAGCGGCCCCTTATCCTGGTGGGGCGCGGGGTGCGCGTCGCTGGGCAGGTAGCGGCCTTCCGGCAGTTTGTGCGGCTGGTGCAGGTGCCGGTAGTAGCCTCGTTGCTGGGCCTGGATGCTATCACCTACGACGACCCCTTGCGGGTAGGCTACATTGGGTCTTATGGCAACCGCTGGGGCAACATGGCCCTCGGCAACAGTGACTTTATTCTGGTGTTGGGGGCACGGCTCGATATCCGCCAGACCGGCGCTGATACCAAGTATTTCAAAGAAGGGCGCACGATTTATCACGTTGACTGCGACCCATCCGAGATAAATAACCGCGTGACGGGCTGCTATCCCATCGTGGCCGACCTGGCCGATTTCTTTAGCCTGGCTAACCATTATTATACACCCGCTGACTTTGAGGCGCGGCCACAGTGGCAGGCTGAGCTGCGCGACCTGCAAGCGCAGTGGCCCGATACCAGCGAGCAGCCCGGTATCGTGGGTATCAATCCCAACGAGTTTATGCACGCGCTGTCGCGGCCGGGCCTGGGTGCCGGCTACCTGGCCGACGTGGGCAACCACCAGCAGTGGGCCGCCCAAAGCCTGGAGCTGAGCGCCGACCAGCAGTTCCTGACCTCGGGGGGGCTGGGTAGCATGGGCTACGCCCTACCCGCCGCCATCGGTATGTGCTTCGCCGGGGGCCGCCAGCCGCTCGTAACCATCTCGGGCGACGGTGGTTTCCAGATGAATATGCAGGAACTGCAAACCATTGCTCACCACAAGCTACCCATTAAGCTGGTGGTGCTCAATAACAACTGCCTGGGCATGATTCGGCAGTTTCAGGACTCCTACTTCGAGGGCCGCTACCAGAGCACCTACTGGGGCTATAGCGCCCCGGATTTTACCAAAATCGCGGCTGCCTATGGCATTCCGACCCTGACCGTGAGTGAGCCGGATAAGCTGGACGAGGCCACTGCCTGGCTTTGGCAAGACCCGCAGCAACCCGCGCTGCTGCAAGTGATGATTGACACCCACGTGAACTGCTACCCCAAGCTGGCGTTTGGCCGGCCCATCACCGAGATGGAGCCCTTTGCCAAGCCGCTGGAAATGGAAGGAACCTAGTAGTAACTGCCCGTGTGCTAGCAATGAGAGGAGGCAGTAGCTTCCTGCTCATTTTTTATGAAGTTTAATTCTACTGAATTATAGCCTGACCGAATACATGAGCCACCTGCTACTGACGATTGCCGTTCCGACCTATAACCGCGCCAAATTGCTGGATTTATGTTTGGACCGCATACTTGCTCAAGTGCAGCCTTGTGCGGACGAAGTAGAAGTAGTAGTTTCCAACAATGCTGCCACCGACCATACTAAAGAAATAGTAGCTAAGTACCAGCAACGATATAAGCACTTACGCTACTCGGAAAATGAGAAAAACGGCGGCCCCGATTTCAACATCGCTCGATGCTTTGAGTTGGCCACAGGCAAATATGTATGGGTTTTCTCCGATGACGACCTGTTGTTGCCAAACGCATTAGACCGCTTATTGCCTTTGTTGCGGGAGCAAGACTTAGGGATTGTTACGCTAGCTCCGATTTTTTACCGCGATTCAATTCATGAGTGCGTTGTTTCTGGCCGTGAGCCACTGGAATACAAATTGTATGAACACCCAGCCAAGCTGGCGCAGGAAACCAACTTCTGGCTTACGTACATTACTGGGGTTATCACCAATAAAGATTTGGTTCGAAATGCGCCCACGCTGTATCAGTATCAGAATAGCTTTATGATTCAACTGGGCTGGGTGATGCCAGCACTGTTTAATAATAGACCTAGCGCCAATGTTACGACGCCACTTATTCTGGGTCGTTCGTTAGAAACACTGGATTTTAAACTCTTTCATGTGTTCGGGACTAGTTATCCCATTGTACTGGAAGGATTGGCGCGGCAAGGAGTCCTGCCGGTACCGGTTAAGGAGAAGCTAATCAAACTGATTATTACGCAGTACTTCCCATACTATATTCAGCCAGCTAGCCAATAGAGTTACTATCGCTTGAAAATCAGGCATATGCAGCCTAAGCTTAATTGAGTAAGCATTTGGGCTGAAATAATACAGCCACTATAAGATGCTAAAAAGTGCTCAGAAAAGGCTCAGCCGTACTGAAATAGCGGAAATGTAAAATAGGTGCAATAATCTGGAATTACTTAATATCTGTAATACTCTGATAACCAGCTTATAGTAACTCTAATATACTCACGGCGAGCGACCATTGCGCATATTGGGGCAGGCATTCTGGAAGCGTCGGGAGTTCTGGACAACTTTGCTGCCGCTGTTTGTGCGGCGGCAGGCGGTGCGGAGCATACAAGCCATGCAGCAGCCGGTAAGCACCAGAATCAGGCGGCTGCTGTCGCGGGTATACGGCCGACTGGCTTCTATGCACCGGGCGACGCAAGCTATAGCCCTGGCTAGGCGGTTTAAGCAATTAGGCGCTGGCTCGCAGTTGCCGGAGCTGTCTTACATCTCACATCCTGAGCACATAGCAATAGGTCGGAATTTGCGGGCAAACCCGGGACTAATAATTACCACGCACGTAATGCATGGCGGTGAAAGCTATTCGCCTTCCGTGACGCTGGGTGACTTTGTGCAACTAGGTGCCAACTGCCTACTCGACTGCTGCATCAGTATTCACATCGGCGACTGGGTACTTATCGGCAATCAGGTAAGTATTTGGGATAATGAGTTGGATGCCAGCGCAGAAGAGATGGCTAAGCCCCCGGTAAACCGCCGCTTGCTCAGCAAGGGGCCAGTCAGTATTGGGGCCAACGTGCTGATAGAAGACCGGGTATGCATTCTGCCGGGGGTGTCGATTGGGGAAAACACCATTGTAAAAGCCGGCGCGTTGGTGTGCGACCCTGTGCCGGCCAATGTAGTGGTTGCCGGCAGCCCGGCCCGGATAGTGGCGCGCCAGTCATCCATAGTCGATACGGCTACATAGCCTAGGCCATACCAGTCTGGTCGCTTCAGAAGCTTATGGATAATCACTGCGCTTATCAGTTACCTTACACTTGCCGACGTATCTTTGCAATCAATTTTCCCTCATAGTGTTTATGTATAAGGTAGACCAGAAGTTCAAAAACATCAGCTCCGAGCTTGAGGAGCAGCTACAAGGGGCAATCCAGCCCAACATTACCAAACGCATTGTACCGGGGCAGGACTATATACCGGTAACGGGCAAAGTACTGGACGTGGAAGACCTGCTCTATGGCGTAGATGCCACGATGGACGGCTGGCTCACAACCGGCCGCTTCGGCCCGAAATTCGAGCAGAAACTGGCCCGCTGGTTTGGCTGCAAATCATCGCTCGTAGTCAACTCCGGCTCGTCGGCCAACCTGGTGGCCTTCTACGCGCTGACTTCACCCAAACTGGGCGACCGCGCCATTAAGCCGGGCGATGAAGTAATTACAGTGGCGGCCGGTTTCCCTACTACCGTTAATCCAATGATTCAGTTTGGGTGCGTACCGGTGTTCATTGACATTGACATTCCAACCTACAATATTAAGGCTGAGCTGATTGAACAGGCCGTGACGCCCAAGACCAAGGCCATTATGATGGCTCACACGCTGGGCAACCCCTTCAACTTGGATGAGGTAATGCGGATAGCTAGGAAATATAACCTGTGGGTGATTGAGGACGACTGCGACTCGCTGGGGGCCACCTACAATGGTCAGAAAACCGGCACCTTTGGCGACCTGGCTACACTGTCGTTCTACCCGGCCCACCACATCACGATGGGCGAAGGTGGGGCGGTGCTAATCAACAACATCCGGCTGAAGATGCTGGCCGAGAGCTTCCGCGACTGGGGCCGCGACTGCTACTGCGAGCCGGGCAAGGACAATACCTGCAACAAGCGCTTCTGCTGGCAGTTGGGCGAGCTACCCTACGGCTACGACCACAAGTACACCTATTCACACATCGGCTTCAACCTGAAGGTGACCGATATGCAGGCCGCCATCGGCTTGAGCCAGCTCAATAAGGCTGATTACTTCGTGCAGCGCCGCCGGGAAAACCATGCCATGCTATACCAGAAGATGAAGCAGTTTGAGGAGCACTTCATTCTACCTGAGTCTACCCCCGGTGCCGACCCAAGCTGGTTTGGCTTCCTCCTCACGTTGCGCGATAATAGCCCACTCGACCGTGCCAAGCTGGTAGAGCACCTGGAAAACACCAAGATTGGTACTAGGCTGCTATTTGCTGGCAACCTATTGCGTCAGCCCGCTTACCTGGGCATCGAGCACCGCGTAGTAGGTGACCTCAGCAACACCGATACTGTGATGAACCGCTCATTCTGGCTAGGTGTGTGGCCGGGATTGCAGGAGGAGCATTACGATTATATGGTGGAGGTAATCAGTAATTACTTAGCGTTTTAGAAAGCGTTAAGTAAGTATAAATACTCGGCAACGACTGATTTGTAACAAAAAATTAGTTGTTTATATTGTTTAAATTATTGAAATCAGGAAAAGTAGTCTTTCAAAAGGCTGTTTTTCCTGATTCCAATGTAAACCAATTTCAGTCTGATACTTACTGTAAAACGGGTGCGGCTGATTTACTGAGAAAAAATAATTATAAGTTTTTTATATATGCCAAAAGTTAGTGTTTTAATGCCTACTTACAATAGGCCAGCATTTTTGCGCGAATCGTTGCAAAGTGTTCTGTTGCAAACGTTTTCTGATTTTGAAATCATCATTACTGATAATTCAGCTGATGCTGAATCAGAAAAGGTTGTGGCTGAGTTTCAGGATTTGCGAATAAGGTATTTTCGGAATGAGGAAAATATCGGCGCTGTGAATAACCACAATAAAGCGTTGGCTTTAGCAATAGGTCAATATATTTATCTATTCTCTGACGACGATATAATGTTGCCTGATAATATTAGCGATAAGGTAGCCGTATTAGATAGTAATCCTAATGTTGGTTTAGTTCATTCTAATGTTTCTCTCATAGATAAAAATTCTTCAGAAATAGAAAAATTACACTGGACTAATCTTAACAAAGAGTGGAGTATTGTTAGGCAGAATTCCTTAATGTCAAAGAAGCTTGCCTATCAGTTGCTGTATCATGGAACCATTTTCATATGTATGCCTGCTGTGTTATTACGCAGAAGTGTTTTAAGTACAAACAAAATAGAATTCAATAACCAGTTAAAGTATATGATTGATTGGGACTTATTTCTAAAAATGAGCTTATTTTGCGATTTTTTCTACATTGATAAGAAACTAATATTTTGTAGGACGCACGAAAATAATGAAACATATAAGCTTAGTAGAGGCAATTTTTATGTAGAACTCATGATAGCTAAGCTTTCATTAGATTCTTTATATAAGGAAGCTGATTGGATGTATCCTGAGTCAGATTTCGTGGATGTTGTTAAGTCTACTATGCGTCAGATAAAACATTGGAAGAGTGGATTGCATAGTTCCAAAAAAATCAGATTTATGTTGCATATTGCAAAGCGTCTAATTAAAAAATGAGTTAATACTTGTCTGTAATTGTTTTTATAGTTATTGGTAATATTATAAATTAAAATAATAGAATTTATTATATTATATGCTCTAAACCTTATTCTAAGGACAGGTTTAGAGCATATAATTTTAATTCGTTGTTTTGTGTTGAAATTTATGAAGCAGATAGGGTTTTCGATAATAGTATGCACATACAATGGTAAAAGCCGACTTTCTCCTACATTAAGGCACATTGCTACATTAGCTATTCCAGTAGGATTTAACGTAGAGTTATTGTTGATTGATAATGATTCAAATGATGAAACAGAGGCATGTGCATTAGAAGTATGGTCTCAATTAGGTCAACCTTTTCCGCTTACCGTAATTCAAGAACCTCGTTCTGGTAAAGGCTACGCCGTTGAAACTGGATTTGATGCGGCGCGCTACTCTCACCTGCTCACCGTGGACGACGACAATTGGCTGGATAGCGAGTACCTGGTTAAAGCAGCAGAACTGCTAGCTATTCATCCTGATGTGGGCCTGCTACAGGGGACGAGTGAAGCAGTGTTTGAAACGCCGCCTCCTGCCTGGTTTGATGACCCGCGGATGGCAAAGCAACTAGTGGTAGGAGGGCAGCAAGACCAATCAGGCTATCTGCCAGCCGAGCAGTTTCACGTGTGGGGGGCGGGGTTAGTGGTGTACCGCCAAGACTGGCTAAAGCTGCGGCAGCTGGGCTTTTCGTTTCTAACCAGCAAAGTGCCGGGCAAGGCTGCCGGCGAAGATTCGGAGTTAGGATTAGGGTTGTGGTTGTTGGGCCGACGCATCTACTATTCTACGGAACTGAAATTCAAACACTTCATGCCGGTGGGCCGGTTAGAGTGGGCCAAGATTAAGCAGAATTTCAAGGTTTTTGGATACGTAAGCTATTATTTTGGCTTGTACGCGGCTGTGATTGCGGCCGTGCGACGAGGTGAGAAACCCACGGTCGCGGCCGTCAGGAAATCCGTTTTGCACGGGGCGCTACGGCAACTACGGCTGCTGACGGCTAAGCAACACCTTGCTTTTTGGATAAAGCCCCAAGAGCAATACTACCAACTGCTGCTGGCAGAATACTACGCCCGGCTATACTGGCTAAGAAAGTTGGCGGCTTCCGCGCCGGCCGATATTCATAAAATCGAACAGTGGGTAGTGCCAGTGCTACAAGACGACAAGCACTAACCTGGACCTGGTTAGGCAGTCAGTTATGGCTATGAAAGGGTGCTAATAGCCCAGCGTTGATTTAAACCGGCGCCATACTTTTCCGATTTCCGGGTAGTTGAAGTAGGTTTCCAATAAGCGATTCTTGGCCAACTGGAGGAGCTGCGGCGACGACAGCGTGCGAGTTGGATTGCGGTGAGCCCGCGCGTGGGGTAAGCCCTTCGCATAGCGCTGGTACAAATAGCGAAAGCGGCTTTCGCAGGTCCAGTGCCAGGGTTTGGGAGTACCCGTAAAATGAATAATTACCTTATCGGCTAAAAACTGCTGATATTGGCGACGAGGCAGGTCGGCCGGAATAGCACCATTCATTACATTATAGCGTCCGTCGAGGCGGTACCAATGGCCCTGTAGTAGCAGGTTCAGGGCGTCTTGGTCAACCCACCCCTTTACTTTATCGGGGTAGCGAACGGCCAGGTCGCAGGTACGCTCGGTGATGCGCTGCTGACGCCACGCCGGCAGGTTCATGAGCAGCACCCCAGAATTAAAATAGTCAGCCTGGCTGCTGATGCCTAGGTCATGCCGCACGTGCATGTCGGCATCCTGAACAGCTGCGAGCGCGTAGTCCCCTAAATCTAGCTGGAATAATGGCTTTAAGCTGCCAATTACTAAAGTGTCAATATCCAGGTATAAAATTTTGCTGAGTGATGGCACTACCAAATCGGCCAAAAACAAACGGTAATAATTTGCTAACGTAAAATAGGAGGTAGCATGGTCAGGTAAAGCAAAAGCCGGAAGGGTAGCGACATCAAGCTCATAGAAGTGAACCTGCCCCCCGTGCTGCGCTGCGAATAAATGGATAGACTGTTTATCAGCCGCTAGAATGCCAGGAGCCAGTGAGTGAATGGTAACGGCAACATCCTGATGGTGTTCGAAGACGGAGGCAAGTAGCACATAGACATAGGGTACGTATCCTTGGTCAAAACAGATAGCTATATCAATTGGTAAAGAAATAGGCATTGGATAAGACAATTCAGCAGATAGGCTAGAACCAGCTAAGCTGCTAACCATTTTAGAAAATAGTGTAAGAGTAAGTACTCGACAGAAATTAGTTTATGTTAAAATCAGCGAAACCAGCTTCTTGCAAGGCCGTAGCTACTGTAAATCAATGATGTAGCTTGTAAAGAAAATCGTTTTTTATCATAAACTATTTGTTGTCGAGTACTTAGCACCCAAAAGATTGCCAGCCAGGTCAACGTAGCTTGCACGTAATAGGGCATAAGTAGCAACTGGTGCTAGATTGGCGCACGCTATTAGTGAACTGCGCCAAAGATACGGTCCGTAACCGGGCGGTAGACTCAATAGTGGTAACCAGCTTTAATACTACATCCTATTAAGGCTGGTTAGAAGTAAGCGAGCGTCCTGAAAGGCCTAAGGTTTATCTTTGCGGCAGAAAACGCCTATTAAGTAGCCAGCAAAGCAGTCGGACTAAGAATAACTCAGCCTTATAGCTTGCAGAACAACTGCCGTCAGGCTGGTAAACACCATTTATTTTGATTAATTATGCCGAGTACGCTATCTGTAAAGAGTATAGATAAGATTAATATAGCAATTTCCTTTGATAAAAACTATCTTATTCCGTTTTATGTGTTGCTTACTTCCATCTTGCACAGTAACCCGCCCGCCAGTGTTACGCTACACGTAATCGCTACCGGTTTAGCTGAAGAAGAGTTGCAGCAAGTCGTGGCGTTTGTGCGCCAGCAGGGAGCATCAATCTGTTCTTATCAAGTTATGGATATTGATGTTACACAATTTGTGTTACCCGACGACACCTACCTGAGCCCAGCTATTTACTACCGTCTGTTTTTCCCATTTCTTGTGTCTGCCGAGGTGAGCCGGCTACTATACATCGACACGGATACGCTGGTAGTAGGCAATCTGCAACAAGCCTTTGAGCTAGACCTTGGTACTTACCCCGTAGGGGCCGTTACGGATACGGACATGCCCACGCGCTCAGATTTAGGTATTGAGTCAGTAGAAGACTACTTCAATTCGGGGGTATTGCTACTTGATATTCAACGCTGGAAGGAACAGCGGATTTCGGAGCAAGCCCTAAAAGTTATCCAAGAGCAGCCGGAGCGTATCAAGGGCTACCCCGACCAGGATGCGCTGAATATAGTACTGCACCACAACTGGTACAGGTTGCCCACAGGGTATAACCTCATGCGGCTGTACGTACCGAATGAGGTGCCTAAACGCCGGTTTAAAGAATTTTTGCGCGGCCAGTATATTATTCATTACAATGGCAAAAAGCCTTGGTACAGCAACTGCGAGCACCGGCTGAGGCATGTATTTCAGGAATATCAGCGCCTATCGCCAGTAGCGGGCAGTACGCGCGTTACGCAGGTAAAACTGCCTAAGGACAAACGTCAGCAGTTACGGCGCTCACGGCTAATTGAATTCTACTTCGACCATCCGGAATTGGTTAGCTTCTGGCGCCGGCTAAAGGGGTTGAAAAATAAGTAACGGATTAGGAGGAGGCATGGGACCCATAAAGCCCGGCTATTATAAATTATGCGAATACTTATCTCTACCTGGTCGCTGCAAGTAGGCGGCGGCGAGATTCTCGCGCTTAATCTGGCAGCCGGGCTGGTGGCACGGGGGCATGAGGTATTCGTCTTCAACCAGCGAGCCCATCTGGTGGATAAGGCTCTGGTGCAACGGCTGCTACCCTCCTCAATACGAGTGCTATCGATGGCCGACCGGCCCATCCGCAGCTTCATGGCCTATAAGCTGGATGCGGTGCGGCAGCGTCTGCGGTGGCCGGCCCGTAATTACGAGCAGGCCCAACGGACCTACTTGGCATGGTGCGTTCAGCAGTATCAGATTGAGTTGATACACAGCCACGCCACGTACTCGGACCAGCTATGCGAGCCGGTAGCGCGTGCGGTCGGTGTGCCGCTCGTGCTGACTGAGCATGGTGAGTACGCGCAGTTTACACGGGAGGGACGGCGCGATTTTCTGCCGGTGCTGCAAGGGGCGCAGGCCATCGCAGCCGTGTCGAACTACTGCCGCCGGACGCTAGCGGACAATTTGCCCAATCTCCCCCTGCTCCAAACTGTTTATAACGGCGTAATACTGCATCCAGGCCCTGATGCCGCCCGTATCATGCGTGAGCAGCTAGGCATTCCGGCCGAGGCCTTTGTGCTGGGCATGGCCGCCAGGGGCCGCGCCGACAAGGGCTGGCAATGTGCTATTGAGGCTTTTCGGCTGTTGCGCTCTGATAAGCTTGGCCGGCCTCTGCGTCTAGTGCTGGTGGGCGGCAGCGAATACCTGGATGAATTGCGACAGCAGTGCGCCGCCGAGCCGGAGATTATATTTACGGGCCGGGTGCCCAACCCCGATTTTTATCTGGCGGGCTTCGACGTGGGCTTGCTACCCACATATTTTGCGGCCGAGGCGCTACCGTTGGTCATTATCGAATACATGACCTGTGGTAAGCCTACCGTAGCCACGCGGATGGGTGGAATTCCGGAGTTGTTGCAGCCACCGGGTGGCGATACCGGGCAACTACTAGAGTTGGACCCAGCTACCGGCCAGCCCGACCCAGCCGCGCTGGCTACTGCTTTGCGGCGCTACCGCGACGATTCGGCCTTGTATGCGGCGCACGCCCAGCGAGCGTTGGAAGTAGCCCAAAGTCAGTTTTCGATGCCAACGTGCGTGGCGCGCTACGAGCAGCTGTACGCCGCCGTGTCAGCCATGAGCCCTTCAATTTGTCGGCCATGAAAATCCTGCTTACCGCTTTATGCCTCGAAAAAGCCGGCTCGCACGTGGTAGCGCTCACGCTGGCCTCGGGGCTGGCCGAGCGGCACGAGGTGTACTTCTTCAACCAGGGCGAGCAGCTGGTGGACCAGGGTATGGTAGACCTCTATCTGAGCAAGCAGGTGAAGCTGGTAGACATGACCAGCTTTCCGCGCCTTAACTGGCTGGGCTGGAAGCTCAACGGATTACTAAACCGGATGGGTTACCCCGGCTTTCACGAGCGATTGAAAACGCTGGTCATGGCCTGGGTTATCCGTAGCCGAGGCATCGAGCTGGTGCATGGGCATGAGATTCTGACCCGCACTACGCGCCTGACCAGGGTATTGCGCTGGCTGAAGGTGCCCGTCGTCATCACCGACCATAATGGCTACTCAATGCTACGCAAGGTGGGCGACAACTCCTTTATTCCCTACGCCAATCTGGCCCGCGCCGTGGTGGCCGTGTCGCGCTACACGGCCGATATTTTCCTGCACGGCAACGCCGCCGAAGACACGGCCCGGCTGCGGGCCCTGGGCCAGCAGATACTGGCCGCCGACCACGGGGCCGAGTACGAGAGCCTGCGCCGTACTACCCCCGCGGCGCCCGCCGAAGCGCTGATGGTACCGGTAGAAGTAATTTACAACGGTGTGCAGCGGCAACCTGCCCCGCTGCCCAATGGGGCGGCCGTGCGGCAGGAGCTAAACATTGCGCCCGACACTTTCGTGGTGGGAATGGCTGGGCGTGGTACCGAGCAAAAAGGCTGGCGCACAGCCCTGGGGGCTTATTTACAGTTGAAGCGGCAGTTTCCGGCCCGGCAGTTTGCTTGGTTGTGCATGGGAGAGGGGCCGTGCCTGCGCGAAATAGCCGCCGAGCTGGGCGACCAGCATCCCGACATCTACCTATTGGGTAGCATCGATAATCCCCACTATTACATGGCGGCCTGTGATGTGGGCCTGGTGCCGTCGAGCTTTTCGGAAGGGCTGCCGCTATGCATTGTGGAATTTTATGAGCACGGCGTGCCCGTTATCGCCAGCGACCTGTGCGGCATTCCGGAGGTGATAGTGCCCGCCGACCACGCGCCGGGCGGGCAGCTCATCGAGATGGACGAGGCCCTGGTGCCCCGGTCCGCGAGCCTGCTGGCTGGCCTGGCCCGTTACGTGGCCGAACCACAGTTGCGCGAGGAGCACGGCCGGACCGCGCTGGCCATCCGGCAGCGCTTTGACATGGCGCCGTTTGTGGTGGCGCACGAGCACTTGTACACGCGGGTACTGGCCGGACAGTCCCTGCCTTCTTCCGTCAGTTAAGCTATGGTGCAAGTATCAGTCATTATCATTAACTACAACACGTTTCAGCTGACCAGCGAAGCAGTGGCCTCCATCATAGCCCATACCCGAGGGGTCAGCTACGAGATAATAGTGGTGGATAATGCTTCCACGGAATGCGACCCCGGCCGGTTTCTGGAAGTGTTTCCCCGCGTTAAGCTAGTGCGCAACCCCGATAACTCGGGCTTTGCCAAGGGTAATAACCTGGGTATCCGGCACGCCGAGGGCGAAACCATCTTACTGTTTAACAGCGACGCGGCCTGTCTCAATGACGCGTTGACGCTCACCTACCAGGCGCTACTGGCGGAGTCGCGGGTAGGACTGACGACGGCCCGGCTAGAGTACCCCACGGGAGCCATTCAGCCTTCGTGTGGGCGGTTTCCGTCGGTAGGCTTACAATTACTGGAATTATCGCGCCTGCAAAAGATGCTTTCGGCCGAGCAGAAGGGTCGTATCCTGCAAGGTACTTTTTTCGACTATGCGCAGCCGCTCTCGCCCGATTGGGTCTGGGGCACTTACTTTCACCTCAAGCGTCAGGTGTTGGAGCGGATGCCGAACGGGCAACTGGCCGACGACTTTTTCATGTATGCCGAAGACTTGCAGTGGAGCTATACGGTGCGTCAATTGGGCTACGACATCCGCTATGTGCCCGCAGCCCACGTGCTGCACCACTTTTCGCAGAGCACCAAGAAAGAGAAGCGCCTGAACCAGAACCACCTGATATTGCGCAATGAGGATATTTTTCTGCGGCGCGAATATGGCTGGCTGTACACCAAAGTGTTATACCTGAGTAAGCTGGCTAACTTCTGGCTGAGCCGCGGCGACCAGGAAAGCCTGCGGCGGCTGCGGTGCAGCTACACCCGGCTGCTGCTGGGCCGGCCGCTGGCGTAACTTTGTCGGCTGCACCCTATGGCTGATAATTCTCCCCCTTTCTTTTCCATCGTCATGCCCTGCTACAACCGCGCCGCGCTCATCGGTGGGGTGGTAGCGGCCGTGCTACGCCAGGAGTACCCCGATTTTGAGTTGTTAGTGGTAGACGATGGGAGCCGCGACAATCTGCGTGAGGTGATAACCGCCATCGCCGACCCGCGCGTGCGCTACTTCTACAAGGAAAACGGCGAGCGCGGCGCGGCCCGCAACTACGGCACCCAGCACGCCCGCGGGCGCTACGTCAACTTCTTCGACTCGGATGACGAGATGTATCCTAACCATCTGCGGGTAGTGAAAGACTACCTCGACCAGCACGGCGAAGTAGAAGTAGTGCACACCGGCTACGAGCGCCTTGACGAACATAATCGCCTGGTAGCGGAAATGTATCAGTGGCCGGCCAGCACCAACGAGTTGCTGCTACATGATAACCCTTTCGCTTGCGATTCGGTGTTCGTGCGATGCGATGTAGCGTTGGCCAATCCCTTCGTGGAGGACCGCCGCCTGGCCTCGGCCGAAGACTGGGAATTGTGGCTGCGGCTGGCCAGCCAGTACCCCTTCTACCCAATCCGGCAAAAAACCTTTTGCCTGCGCGAACATAGTGGCCGTAGCCTCAATACCATTGCACCGGAAACAGTGCAACAGCGCGACGAGTTATTTGGGCAATTGATAAAGGCAAATCCCTTGTTTGCCAAGCGCTTTCCAAGGCATATTGGGCAGTTTGTAGCCGACCGGTATACATTTATCGCTTTAGTTTTATCTTTGAGCAAAAAACACCGGGCCGAAGCGCTGGACTGCCTATGGCAGGCCGTGCTGCAAGACCCTACTGTTGTATGGCGGCGGAGGTTTTTGGCATCGGTAAAGCACCTATTTTAAATATAATTTTTTTATTGCTGACTGGTATGAAAATATTTGCTATTTCTGTGATTAAAAATGAGGCTGATATTATTAAAGATAATCTGTTAGATGCGTCGAAATGGGCTGACAAAATTTTTGTGCTCGATAACGGTAGTACTGATAATACCTGGGAAATAGTAAAGTCGCTGGCATCAGATAAAATTATTCCCTGGAAAAGCGAAAACAAGCCATTTTATGATGGTATCAGGGGTGAAGTTTTTAACGAATTCAGGCATTTAGCCAGTGAAGATGACTGGTGGTGTTTTAGGTTGGATGCTGATGAGTTCTATGAAGATAATCCGGTTGATTTTTTGACCAAAGTGAGTCAACGCTGTCATTTTGTTGCCACCGATACCATTCACTTCTGGATTACCAAAGAGGATGTTTTAGAAAATATGCTAACTGATAATAGCAGCGATAATTTGAAGAATATAAGGTACTATGAACGTAAAACTTGGACTGAGGCTCGTTTTTTTCGACATCGTAAGTACATGGTCTGGGCAGCCGGTGACGAATTGCCCAGGCATATGGGTGTACTTAGTTCTCGCCGTATTAAGGTGAGGCATTACCAGTACCGTTCCTTGCAGCAAATTGTCCAGCGAATAACAGTACGAAAACAAGCCGTCGCAAATGGTTTTGTAGGATGGGGTCACGCGATAAAAGAAAATATTGATGATTATTTGTATAATAGAAAAGACTTGAATTTTTATGATAATAATGGAGGATGGCAACTGGAAGGCTCGCATAACAAATACTTTCAACGGCAATATGATGTAATTATTAAGTATGTTTTATTTAAACTAGGTATTTATAAATAAAAGTTAGATAATCCTTGAAACAGTTTAGAAATCTGCCCAAAACTGTGTTGAATAATCATTTTAATTTATCGAAGTATCCTTCCTACGCCGACAGAGAATACTTGCCGAAGCAATAGAACTGCTTTAGTAAGCTCAGTATGATGTTCTGATTGATTGCCAAGAATTTCTCTACAGCTTCGTTCTTAACAACTAGCTTTTTTATAAAGTACATTAAATTTTCGAATATTATGTGATAATGTATGAAAAAAAAACTTTTGATGGTTATTCCTAATCTGGGGTTGGGTGGTGCTCAGCGGGCGTTCCATGACCACAGCGTGGAATTGAGTAAGCATTATGACATAACGGAAGCCGTCTTTGACTTAGACCTCGAAAATCTTTACCCATCGGGCAACCCACTACGCAGCTTAGGGGTAGTGGGCGGGGGAGGTGCTGCTACCAAGCTTCGCAACTTCTTTAATCGCGTTTCGCAGCTGCGTCGTCTTAAGCAGGAACTGGGTACTGAGATATGCATCAGTCATCTGGAGGGTGCCGATTACGTTAACCTACTTAGTAAAGGAACCGAAAAGGTTGTTCTCTTGATTCAAGGGTCAAAAACCCACGACGATAATATCAGTGGGGCCACTGGCTGGCTGCGCAAGCGGGTATTAATGCCCTGGCTTTATAAGCGGGCCGACCATATTGTAACCGTAAGCCGGGATATTATCCCCGAAATGGTACATGATTTTGGGGTCGACCCTGCTAAACTTTCTGCCATTAATAACTCATTTGAAGTAGAGCAAGTGTGGGCGCGGGCGCAGGAGCCGCTACCGCCCTCCATGCAGGCCGTGTACGACGCGGCGCCGGTGCTGATAACGTCGGGCCGGCTGGCTATCCAGAAAAATCAGCGCCCGCTACTGGACATCTTTGCCGCAGTGCTGCGTAAGCAGCCCGCGAAGCTGATGTTTGTGGGCGACGGCGAGCTTCGGGCCGAGTTGGTAGGCCACGCCCGTGAGCTGGGGCTGCGCGTGTTCGAAGCCTGGGCCGACGACGCACTGACACCGGACTACGATGTATACTTCATAGGCTTGCAGCACAACCCGTTTCAGTATATCCGGCCCGCTACTTTATTCGTGTTTCCGTCGGCTTGGGAGGGTTTTCCCCTAGCGCTGGGCGAAGCCATGACCTGTGGCGCAGCCGTGCTGAGCACCGATTGCCCCACCGGCCCCCGCGAGATGCTGGCCCCCAGCGTGCCCGCGCCCGCTACCCCGCTACGCACCGCCGAATGGGCCGAGTATGGCGTACTACTACCTATGTTGACTTCAGCTGAAACCCGCGCTACTGACCAGCAGGCTTGGGTAGCGGCTATTGAGCAGCTATTGGTCGACGCTGTGGCTCGCCAAGCACTGGGCACCAAGGCCCGTCACCGGGCGAATGACTTTACCCACGCTTCCACGTTTGCCCGCTGGCACCAGTTGCTGACGCAATTGCTAAGTAGCTAAGTTATGTCTGTGCCAATGGCTCCTAAAGTACTGCTGGTAGACAATTCACGAGCCGTAACGGGGGCCCTGAAGGCCCTGCGCCACGCTACCACGCCATTACGGGCTGCTGGGCTAGCCTTTGTGTATGTGCTGCCTGCCGCAAGTACCGGCCGGGCCGTGCTGGAAGCCGATGGCTACCTGGTACATGAGTTACCCTTCGTGGAAATCAGCCGGCGCAAGGGTGACCTGCTGCGCTATCCGTTCGCGCTATTGCTTAATGGCTGGCGGCTCTATCGGCTGGCCCGGCGTGAGGGAGCCAACGTTATTCATCTCAACGACTTTTACAACCTCACCGGCTACGTAGCGCAAGCATTAAGCCTGGGCCGGCTACGGGTAGTAACGCATGTGCGCTTCTTACCGCAGAGCCTGCCGCAGCCACTGGCCCGCACTTGGCGCTGGCTGAGCGGGCGGCTGGCCAGCCGCACGGTGTGCGTGTCGCAGGCCGTCGGGCGCTACTTCGACGGTGTAAATAATGCTCAGGTTATATATGACCCGTTGCCGGGCAACGAGCGCCACCCGCTGCCGCAGCATCCACCCCGCCCTGATGGCTCAGTGGAGCTGCTATACCTGAGCAACTACATTCAGGGCAAAGGGCAGGATTTGGCCTTAGCCGCTTTCCGGCAGGCTTATGCGCAGGACCCGCGCCTGCGGCTGCGCTTTGTGGGCGGTGATATGGGCCTGGCTAAGAACCGGGAGTTTCGGCAGCGGCTGGAGGCGGAGGTGCGGCAGGCGGGCCTGGATGAAGTAGTGCAATTTGAGGGCTTCGCGGCCGACGTAGAGCAGGTGATAAAAGAGGCTGATATCCTGCTCAACTTTTCGGAATCCGAATCTTTTTCCCTTACCTGCCTCGACGCGCTTTTTTACGGCACCCCGCTTATTGCCAGCGACTGCGGCGGCCCGGCCGAGCTGTTTGAGAACGAGCAGTCGGGCCTGCTGGTACCCAACCGCGACGTGCCGGCAATGGCGGCCGCTATTAGCCGGCTGGCGGCGAGCGCTGCGCTACGGGCGCGGTTTGCCACGGCGGGGCGGGCCTTCGTGCGCCGCAAGTTTGCCCCGGCTACTACTTATGAGGCGCTGGGCCGGCTCTACCGGCAGGTGCTGGCCGAAAAGGCCGGGTAGGGGCGGCGTACCTTTGCGGCCCGTCGTCGGGGCAAGCTGCCCGGTGGCGTATTAATCTTGCGTATTTTGTTTTTGATTCCCTACCCCTCTGGGCAGGCCCCTTCGCAACGCTTTCGCTTCGAGCAGTACCTGGGCATTCTGCGGCAAAACGGGCACGAGTACCGCTTGGCTCCTTTTTTAAGTACTGCTACCTGGCGAATTTTGTATAAGCCCGGCCAGGCAGCGCGCAAGGCGCTCGGAATTCTGGGCGGCTTTAGGCGGCGGGTAGGGCACGTGCTGGCCGCCCGGAGCTATGACTACGTATTCGTGCACCGCGAGGTGGCCCCGCTGGGCCCACCCGCTTTTGAATGGCTGCTGGCCAAGGTGCTGCGCAAGCGCCTCATCTACGACTTCGACGATGCCATTTGGCTGGCTAATACCTCGGAAGCCAATGAGATAGCCGCCGGCTTGAAATGGCACCAGAAGGTGGATAGCATTTGCCGCTGGGCGTATAAGAACAGCTGCGGCAACGACTACCTGGCGGCCTACGCCCGGCAATTTAACCCTAGCGCGGTCGTAAACCCAACCACTATTGATACCGAGCATCTGCATAATCAGGTGCGCGACCAGCTGGCTCCTGGCCTACTGGTAATTGGCTGGACGGGTACGCACTCCACGCTCAAGTATCTGCGCCCGCTGGTGCCGGTGCTAGCGCAACTGGAAGCCGAGGGCCTGGATTTTGAGTTCCGCGTTATTTCCAACCAACCACCCGATTTTGAGCAGGCGCTACGCTCATTGCGGTTTGTGCCCTGGCAGAAAGCCACCGAAATACCGGACCTGCTGACCTTTCACGTGGGCCTGATGCCGCTGGAGGACGACCCCTGGGCCCAAGGTAAGTGCGCTTTTAAAGCTCTACAATACATGGCTTTGGGTATTCCGGCGCTGGTGTCGCCGGTGGGCATGAATACGGAGGTAGTCCAGGATGGAGTAAACGGCTACATCTGCCGTGAACCGGCCGACTGGCTGCGCCACCTGCGCCACCTGCTTACCGATGCGGAGCTTCGGCAACGATTGGGGAGAGCGGCTCGCGCTACTATTGAGCAACGCTATTCGGTGCGTTCAAACACGCCAAATTTTTTGAGATTGTTTACGTGATACGTAGCGCGGAATGTAGAATTCGCAATTCTTCGCGACTCTACTCTATAAGAACTGTTAAGCCAGTTGAGGACGGCGCGCCGCTACGGTTGGGCGCCGGGCAGTAGACGTCACGGGCTGCGTCATGCTTTGCAAAATGTAGAGCCCACCAAGGTAGAAAGGCATGAGCGGAATTTTATAGCGCACGAGCGTACCAAAGTTGCCGCTGGAGATTCCGACCGAAATTCCGAAAACCAGGCTGAATATAAAGCATAGCGTAAGTACGGGGGAGCCGGCAATAGCTCGTAAGGCTTTAAAAAAGCCCACCCGGTAGAAAATACGCAATGTCAGAAAGATAAAATAGCTGGCTTCCAACGCTGAGAGCGCCATCGTGGGGTTGCGCGATTCCCAGAGAAAAGGCCTGAATAGCGCAACTACCACGGCTTGCGGCGCCAGCTTAGCCATGCCCGCGATGGTACCGTCCTGCTCGCCAATATTATAGCCGGAGCCATTCTCTTGCTTGCTGACACCTTGCAGATAAGTAGCCGTAAGCTTGCTCTGAGCTCCGATTTTATCAATGTTAAAACGAGCATCAGTTGCGGCGATTTGTCCCATCGCGTAAATAGCTACTAAAGAGCCTCCTAGCAGTAGAAAGGGCCGCGCCATCCAACGTACTACCGCTGAGCGAATCCGGGCGGTATTCTCATTAAACACCCACAATGCTGCCGGGGGAACAAACGCCAGCAAAATATAAACTTTCATAGAGGCAATAACCCGCATGGCAATTAAGCCAATAATTACGCAGCGCAGGATATTCTTCTTCTCAATAGCTCCGCGATAAAAAGCATAGAACAGCCAGCCTAATCCTCCCAGGCAAAGAGAATCCTTGAGCAGGCCCGAGCCCCAGAAAAAGACGGAGGGTAGGAAAAAAACCGCGACAGCTAATTCCTTATAAACCTGCGGTCTGATTTTAGCAAAGGTCATGTACATGGCCCACATACCGCTGAAGCTAAGCACGGCAAAAAAAAGCGCGGTAACCGAATACGTGTCGAAGCCAAGCAGCGCGCCTACCGCGGCTACCCTGATTACAAAGTACTCCTTGCTATCGGGACCAAACCAGGTCATCTGACTGGTATAACGTGCAATGTCGGGCGTGACGGTGCCATCGGTAGTTAGCAAGTGAAGGCCCGCGCTGAAGGAATCGCCAAACGCCTTGTAAATAATCGAGGCGTGGTGAAAATAGTTATTGGTATCGCCCGCGTAAATGGTATGATACAATATTCCTAACGCAATCGCTCCAAATAGCTTCAGTGATAGCGCGGGAATAAAATAAGGCTTCGTGTACTTATTGGTCACGGCGGGCCGAATGGCAAATGCCAGGGCGTAAATCAAGCCTAGGTAGATGGGCGTGAGTAAATAATCACTTAATTCCATTGCCGTTCCTACTTAAGCCTTATTCTTTTTCAGCCACGCCTTAGCCTCTTTGTATTGGTCCGACTTGTGGTCGGCCTTGTCGGCGACTACTTCGTAGTAGCGGCGGGCGGCTACCAGGTCACGGTCGCGCTCGGCCATGCGGGCCAGGTTGGCATTGGAAAACAGGTAGAAGCCGCCGTCGGTTTCCCCGTTGCTTTCGGCGAAGACGATGCAACGCTTGTAGTAGTCCTGGGCCTTAGCCAAGTCGCGGTATTTGTACTGCATGAGGTAACCCATGAAATACATGGCGTAGCGGCCGCTGGTAGCCTCGTAACCGGGCATACCGGCGTTGATTTTATCGATGATGTCGCGGCTGACGCGCTCGCACTCGGCAAAGTCGGCCTGGTCGAAGCACAGCAGGGCGTAGAAGCGGGCAAAGTAGCCGTTGTCGGGGTATTTGAGGGCCAGGCCGCGGGCAACGGGCATGGCGGCGGCCGTCTGGTGCTCATCGTTGTGCAACAGCTTCATCAGAAACACCTTGGCCTCGACCCCGGTATAGAAACCGTTGTTGGCTACCGCGCGCAGCTGGCTGAGGCCCAATTGCTTATTTCCTTTCGGGAAGAAAAGCAATACTGGCTTGAGCAGGGGGTAGTTCTCGGGAATCCAGACGGCGTAGTAGTTAAACAGCGCCTCGCCGAACAGGAATTCGGGACTCAGGCCATTGGCTTCGCTGCTTTTCTGTAAATAACTGAGGGCACGCTTACTGCTGACGGTGGCCTTGCGCCAGTTGTGGCGCTCGGCATTGAGCCGGGCGTCGAAGCCATTGGCAGCGGCCAGAAAGAAATAGCCTTCGTAATTGTGCGGGTCGGCCTTCACCAGCCGCTCGGCGTAGGTATTGGCCGTATCCATGTAGGCAAAGAAGAGCTTGTCGTACTGCTTGGAGTCGAAGTTGGTGGGCATTATCTTCCACCAGGTGCTCAGGCCCAGCAGGAAGTAGGGCATGGGGTGATGGGGGTAGCGCCGACGCAGCGAGCGAAATTGCTTCTCGGCCTTTTCGTACTTGAAATTGTACAGATTCTGCACCGCGCCGTCCAGCTCCAGCTGAATGTCCTTATCCAAGAGCAGCCAGCCTTTGGTGTCGGCGGCGGTGGGCAGCACGTTTACCGTATCGACCGCGATGGTGCGCATAGCCGGCACCTGGCCCACGCGCAGGCGGGTAGTATCGGCCGGCTGCTGCGCTTTACTAACCAGCGCAAAGCCCAGCAGCCCTACAAGTGACAGCAGACGTAAAAAGCAAACGGGAGCGGACATGCGGGCAAAAAGTGCTAAGTAACCAAGCGCTTGCTGGCAGTGGATGAGCAATGAACTGGCGAAAGTACGGCGATAGTCCTAGCTTTAGCCTTCCTACCCTTCGCTTCTCGCCGATGCAACTGCTCCAAACTCTCTGCCAGATTGCGGCGCCCTCGGGCAACGAAGCCGCGCTGACCCACTTCCTGCTCGACTACGTGCGCACGCACGGCTCCGGCTGGCGCCAGCCGCCCCTCGTGGTGCACGACGAGCGTCGGTTTCAGGATTGCCTGCTGCTGGTGTTTGGGCAGCCGCGCACGGCCGTGTTCGCTCACCTCGACAGTATCGGCTTCACGGTGCGCTACGGGCGCGAGCTGGTGCCCATTGGCGGGCCCGAGTGCGTGGCGGGCTATCGGCTGGTCGGACACGATGCGCAAGGCGAGATAAGCTGTACGCTGACGGTAGAAAAGAATAAGGAGGACGAAGAGGAAACGGAGGTGCTGGGCTATGAGTTCAGCCGCGACATTGAGCCGGGCACCAGCCTGACCTTCGCCTGCGACTTTCGCGAGACGGATACGACCGTGCAAAGCTGCTACCTCGACAACCGCCTCGGGGTGTGGGCGGCCCTGCGCCTGGCCGAAACGCTGGAGCACGGCATCATTGCGTTTTCGTGCTGGGAGGAGCACGGCGGCGGCTCGGTGCCCTACCTGGCCCGCTTTATTTACGAAACGTACGGCGTGCGGCAGGCGCTCATCTGCGACATTACCTGGGTGACGGAGGGCGTAAAGGGGGGTAGGGGCTGCGTTATTTCCTTGCGCGACTCGCTCATTCCGCGCCGCGCCTACGTCGAGCGCATCCGGGCCATTGCGCGGGCGGCGGGCATCGCGCATCAGGTCGAGGTGGAGGGGATAGGGGGTTCCGATGCCAAAGACCTGCAGCGCAGTGATATACCCTGGGACTGGTGCTTCGTGGGGGCGCCCGAAGACGAGGTGCATACGCCCAACGAAATAGTAGCTAAGGCCGACATTGTGAGCATGGTAGCACTCTACGAGGTTTTAATGCGCGAATTGTAGCCCCAGTCGCCTACATTTGCCCATCTAGGCTCATTTTCATGCGCTTAGATATCTTTCTCCCACCCAACCCTGTTTGCTTATGCCTCCTATCCTCTACGCGGTGCCCGCGCTGGGCGTTTTTGCCTTATTCTACACCTGGCTACGCTCGGGCTGGGTAGCCCGCCAGGATGCCGGCGACGAAAAGATGACCACCATTGCCGGCTACATTGCCGACGGGGCCATCGCCTTTCTGCGGGCCGAGTACCGGGTGCTGGCGTTGTTTGCCCTCATCGCCTCCATCTTTCTGGGTTACCTGGGCTTCACGGGCGAAAGGTCCAGCCCCGTCATTGTCATTGCCTTTTTAATTGGAGCGGTGTTTTCGGCCACGGCGGGCTACATCGGGATGAAAATCGCCACCAAAGCCAATGTGCGCACCGCCCAGGCGGCCCGCACCTCGCTGAGCCAGGCCCTGAACGTGTCGTTTTCGGGCGGCTCGGTAATGGGCATGGGGGTAGCGGGCCTGGCCGTGCTGGGGATGGGTACGTTGTTTATCATTTTTTATAAGCTGTTTGTGCCGAGTGGCCTGGCCACGGGCCCGGAGATGGAAAAGGCCCTAGAAGTGCTCACCGGCTTCTCGCTCGGGGCCGAAAGTATCGCGCTGTTTGCCAGGGTAGGGGGCGGCATTTATACCAAGGCGGCCGACGTGGGCGCCGACCTCGTGGGCAAGGTCGAGGCCGGCATTCCGGAAGACGACCCGCGCAACCCGGCCACCATTGCCGACAACGTGGGCGATAACGTAGGGGATGTAGCCGGCATGGGCGCCGACCTGTTTGGCTCGTACGTAGCCACCATCCTGGCCACGATGGTGCTGGGCCGCGAAGTGCGGCTGGGCAACGCGGACCAGTTGGGGGGCCTGTCGCCCATTCTGCTGCCGCTGGCCATTGCCGGGCTGGGCATCGTGGCCTCGCTGGTGGGCATTCTGGCCGTGCGCGTGAAGGAGGGGGGTAGCGTGCAGGGCGCGCTCAATCTGGGCAATAACGTGTCCATCCTCGTGTCGGGCGTTTTCTCTTACTTATTGATTAAGTGGATGCTACCCCCCGGCGACATCACGCTGCGCGGCTACACTTTCGACGCCAACCATGTGTTTTACGCCGTGGTGGTGGGGCTTATCGTGGGCTTTCTGATGAGCACCATCACCGAGTATTACACGGCGATGGGCAAGCGCCCGGTAAATAGCATCGTGCAGCAAAGCAGTACCGGCCACGCCACCACCGTTATCGGCGGCCTGGCCGTGGGTATGGAAAGTACCGTGGCGCCCATTCTGGTGCTGGCGGCCGGTATCGTGCTCAGCTTCAAGGCGGCAGGCCTCTACGGCGTGGCCATCGCGGCGGCGGGCATGATGGCCACCACGGCCATGCAGCTAGCCATCGACGCCTTCGGTCCCATTGCCGACAACGCTGGCGGCATTGCCGAAATGAGCGAGCTGCCCAAGGAAGTGCGCGAGCGCACCGATATCCTGGACGCCGTGGGCAACACCACGGCGGCCACCGGCAAGGGCTTCGCCATTGCCTCGGCGGCGCTCACCTCGCTGGCCTTGTTCGCGGCCTTCATGGGCACGGCCCACATCAACACGATTGATATCTCGAATGCTAACGTGCTGGCCGGCTTGTTCGTGGGCGCCATGATTCCGTTCATCTTTTCGGCCCTGGCCATCGCGGCGGTGGGTAGGGCCGCGATGGCGATGGTGCAGGAAGTGCGCCGGCAGTTCCGCGAGATACCGGGTATTATGGAAGGCACCGGGCGCCCCGAGTACGAGAAGTGCGTGGCCATCAGCACGCAGGCCGCTATCCGGGAGATGATACTGCCGGGCGCCATCGCGCTGCTCACGCCCATCATCATCGGCTTCGCTTTTGGGCCCGAGGTGCTGGGCGGCACGCTGGCGGGCGTCACGGTGAGCGGCGTGCTCATGGCCATGTTTCAGAGCAATGCCGGCGGTGCCTGGGACAACGCCAAAAAGTCGTTTGAGAAAGGCGTACTGGTTAATGGCAAGATGGAGTTCAAGGGCTCCGACGCCCACAAGGCCAGCGTGACCGGCGACACCGTGGGCGACCCATTCAAGGACACCAGCGGCCCGAGTATGAATATTCTTATCAAGCTCATGAGCATCGTCTCGCTGGTTATCGCGCCGCACATTGCCCGCGTGGGCGGCGAGCGCGTCCAGGTCCCGGCCCCGACCCTGCAGCACGAGCGCGTGCAGCTGAGCCCGCCCCGTATGCGCTTCGTGCAAGACCCTACCCCCGCCATTGAAGCCGTACTGCTCACCACTTGGCAGCAGCTGCGCTAGCGCGGTTTCGGGGGCCGGGGCGGGCTGCCGGCTTTTCGCCGGCTGTCCGCTCTTTGCAAGAACAAGCGGCACTAACGACGAGCGGACAGCCGGCGAAAAGCCGGCAGCCCGCACCTATATCCCAATCTGATAACCGCGCTAAATACTTTTCACATCTTATGAATAACTAAAAAAGGCCGCTGACGAGCGGTCTTTTTGCTTGGAAATAGCCTGCTCGGTATGGCAGCCGTCCGCAAAATCCGACTAATCCGAAAAATCCGACCAATCTGTGGTTCAGACTTTACCTTTGCCGCTTGCAACGGCTACCCCGGCCGTTCCCTACCGCATGGGTCCAGCCCTTATCACCCTTCACGACAAGGCCTTTCGGCCGTATCTCTCGGCCGCTGAAATCGCCACGGCCATCGACCAGGTAGCTCTTCGCCTCAATGCTGACTACGCGGGCCGGCAGCCGCTCTTCGTGGTGGTGCTCACCGGGGGCTTCATGTTTGCCACCGACCTGCTCAAGCGCTTCACCGGCAACTGCGAGATTGTGTTTATCCGCGTGGCCTCGTACGAAGGTACGGGTAGCACCGGGCAGGTGCAGGAAATCATGGGCCTGCGCGAGGATGTGCAGGGCCGCGACATTATCCTGATTGAGGATATCGTGGACACCGGCACCACGCTCAACCACCTGCTGCCCACGCTGCGAGCCAATAAGCCGGCTTCTATCGAGATAGCCGCCATGTTTTTCAAGCCCGCCAGCCTGCGCTACCGGTTGGACTTAAAATACATTGCCTTGGAAATTCCGAATGATTTTGTGGTCGGCTACGGCCTCGATTACGATGGGCTGGGTCGTAACTTGCCCGATGTGTACGTGGCTGCTTAGTCCCGTTTCTTCGTAGGCATTCTACCCCATCCTGCCTCAGCGTTCGCGCCTAATTCCCGTTTTTAGTATGCATAATATCGTCCTCTTCGGCCCGCCCGGCGCGGGCAAAGGCACCCAAAGCCAGAAGCTCATTGCCAAGTATAACCTCGCGCACCTGAGCACCGGCGACCTGCTCCGCGCCCAAATCGCCGAGGGCACCGCCCTGGGCCTGCAAGCCAAAAAGCTGATGGACGAAGGCTATCTCGTGCCCGACGCCGTAGTTATTGGCATGATTGGCAATGCGTTGGAGAAAAATAAGCAGGCCGCTGGCTTTATCTTCGACGGCTTTCCGCGCACCGTGGCCCAGGCCGAAAGCCTCGACCACCTGCTGGCTGAGCATACTACCAGCGTAACCTGCATGGTGGCCCTCGAAGTAGGGGAGCAGGAGCTGGTGAAGCGCCTGCTGGAGCGCGGTAAAACCAGCGGCCGCCCCGACGACCAGGACGAGGCCAAAATCCGCCGTCGCGTGCAGGTCTACAACACCGAAACGGCGCAGGTAGCCGGCTACTACGCCAATCAGCAGAAATTTCACTCGCTCAATGGCATTGGCGAGATTGAAAGCATCTTCGCCCAAATCAGCGACCTCATCGACCGGCACAAGCCCGCTGAAACGGCCGCTGCGGCCGCTGCTACCCGCGAGGTAAAGGCCTAAACAAAGCCGGCTTGCCATAAGCGTCCAAAGAGAACGTCATGCTGAGCCCCGCGAAGCATCTCGCTCGAATCGTTGAGTTACTAACCTCAACGGCGCGAGCGAGATGCTTCGCGGGGCTCAGCATGACGTTCTATTTCACTCATCTACTATCCCTTTTTACCTACTTTTCCCGTGGCTAATAACAACTTCATCGACTACGTCAAAATCACCTGCCGCTCGGGCAAGGGCGGGGCGGGCTCGCACCACTTCTTCCGGGCCAAGGGCCTGCCCAACGGTGGCCCCGACGGCGGCGATGGGGGTAGGGGTGGCCACATTATCCTGGAAGGCAGCTCGCAGCTCTGGACGCTGCTGCACCTGCAATACCGCAAGCACCTTTTTGCCCAGGATGGCCAGGGCGGCGCCGAAAACCTGCGCTCCGGTGCCCAGGGCGAGGATATCGTCATTCAGGTGCCGCTCGGCACCGTGGCCCGCGATGCCGAAACCGGCGAAATAAAGCTCGAAATAACCCAGGACGGTGAGCGCCGCATCCTTACCCCCGGCGGACGCGGCGGCCTCGGCAACGACCACTTCAAAACCTCTACCAACCAGGCACCGCAGTATGCCCAGCCCGGCGAGCCGGCCATTGAGGAGCAGGTTATTCTAGAGCTGAAACTACTCGCCGACGTAGGCCTCGTAGGCTTCCCCAACGCCGGCAAAAGCACGCTGCTCTCGGTGGTGTCGGCGGCCAAGCCCAAGATTGCCGACTACGCCTTCACGACGCTTGTGCCCAACCTGGGGGTAGTGGCCTACCGCGACTACCAGTCGTTTGTAATGGCCGATATTCCGGGTATCATCGAGGGCGCGGCCGAGGGCAAGGGCCTGGGCACCCGTTTCCTGCGCCACATCGAACGCAACTCGATGCTGCTTTTCATGGTAGCCTGCGACAGCCTCGACGTAGCCGCCGAATACAAGGTGCTGCTCAACGAGCTGGAACAGCACAACCCCGAGCTGCTGGATAAAAAACGCCTGCTGGCCATCACCAAGTCCGATATGCTCGACGAGGAGCTGGAAGCCGAGCTGCTTGCCTCCCTACCCCCCGATATGCCGCCCACGGTGTTCATTTCCAGCCTGACTAACAAGAACATTCAGCAGTTGAAGGACATGATTTGGGGCGCGCTGCACGAGTAAATCAACCTTTCTTATCATCTCCTTCCGCAGAAACTAATTTTTGAAAAACTGATGGTATATGGAAAGATAAAGTTTTAAATCCGCAGCTTATAAAAATTCTTTTCAAAGATGAAAATTTGTCTTTAAGTCGAATTAAAATGCGTAATGTTCAGCTTATTATAGGAATTGATTTGGTGTGCGTTATGATTTTTGACCTGGAAAATTATTTGACAAGCCCGCCAGCCAAATGGGTTGAGAAAGGATATAATACAGTACAAATGTGTTTATCATTTATTCAGTCTAGTATCAGAATAGCTAAAATGAGTGGTTCTAACGCAGTTGGCACACTAAACATAGAGTATACAGGCAAAGAGTTTGAAGTCAGTTATGCTAATGAAGAAAACGATGACAGGGTGATGCTGCATTGTGGTTGGATCCATGTTGATAAAATAGAAGGTTATCAAGAGGGAGTCTGATTATGACAGAGGAAATTCGTTATTAGCCTTTAAGTGCCAACTTGGCAGCCTCGTCGCCTTTGGCAAACTCCTTGCGCCCGGCCTGGTACCCCTATGGGAACTCCTTTCACTAGCCGATTCCGCCATTTTTTCCAGAAAATGACCGACGATAATCATATGAATCCTGACGACCAGCCACTGACCGATAGTACCGCCGAGCACACCGCCGGCGAGCAAGACCTTGCCACCGATGCCACTACCCCCGAAGCCGGCGCCAGCGAGGGCACTACCCGCGCCGAAGCCGACCTGGCCGAGCTGAAAGACAAATACTTGCGCCTGGCGGCCGAGTTTGAGAACTACAAGCGCCGCACCGCCAAGGAGCGCACCGACCTCTTCAAAACCGCTAACCAGGAGCTGATGGTAGCCCTGCTACCCGTGCTCGACGATTTCGACCGCGCCCGGCAGCATACGCACGGCACCCAGGACCCGGCCGCGCTGCAAAACGCGCTTGATATTACCTACACTAAGCTCAATAAGACCTTGCAGCAGAAAGGCTTGGCCGCGATGGACACCAAAGGCGGCGACTTCGACGCCGAGCTGCACGAGGCTATTACGCAGATTCCGGCGTCCAGCGACGATTTGCGCGGCAAGATTGTTGATGAGATTGAAAAAGGCTACTACCTGGGCGATAAGGTTATCCGGCACGCCAAGGTGATATTAGGACAATAGGTAGCAAGAGGTAACGAAAACCCAAGAACGTCATGCTGAGCTTGTCGAAGCATCTCGCTCGAATCGTTGGATTTGCCAATCTAACGGCGCGGTAGAGATGCTTCGACAAGCTCAGCATGACGTTCAATTATGATAAAATATTTGCAGCAATGGCAACCGTAAAGCGCGATTATTACGAAGTATTAGGGATAGCAAAGAATGCGGAAGGCGACGTTATTAAGTCGGCCTACCGCAAGATGGCTATCAAGTATCATCCTGATAAAAACCCCGACGACCCCACGGCCGAGGACAAGTTTAAGGAAGCCGCCGAGGCCTACGAAGTGCTCAGCGACGGCGACAAGCGGGCGCGCTACGACCGGTTTGGCCACCAGGGCGGCGGCGGTAGCGGCCACGCGCAGAACATGGAGGATATCTTCTCGCAGTTCGGTGACATTTTCGGTGGTGGTGGCGGCGGCTTCGAGGGCTTCTTCGGCGGCGGGCGCGGCCAGGGCGGCCGGCGCGTTAAGAAGGGCTCGAATCTGCGCATCAAGTTGAAGCTTGATTTGGAGGAAGTCGCCAACGGTGTCGAGAAAAAAATCAAGGTGAAGCGCTACGTGGCCTGCCAGCCGTGCAGCGGCACCGGTGCCAAAAACGGCACCGAACTCAAAACCTGCGCTACCTGCCAGGGCACCGGCCAAACCAAGCGCGTGGTGAACACGATGCTCGGCCAGATGGTGAGCGCCAGCACCTGCCCTACCTGCCACGGCGAGGGCAAAACCATCTCCACGAACTGCGACGTGTGCAAGGGCGAAGGCCGCCAGCTGCACGAGGAAGTGATTCCTATCAACATTCCGGCCGGCGTAGCCAACGATATGCAGCTGAGCATGAGCGGGAAAGGCAACTTTCCCGAGCGCGGCGGCGTGCCCGGCGACCTGCTCATTCAGATTGAGGAAGAGCCGCACGAGTTCCTCAAGCGCGATGGCAACAACATCATGTTTGAGCAGTATATCTCGTTTATGGATGCGGCGCTGGGCGCGAACCTGGAGGTGCCTACCATCGAGGGTAAGGTCAAAATCAAGGTGGACCCCGGCACCCAGCCAGGCAAAATCCTGCGCCTGCGCGGCAAGGGTATCAAGGACCTGAATGGCTATGGCCGTGGCGACCAGCTCATTCACCTCAACGTGTGGACGCCTAAAAACGTGAGCAGCCAGGAGCGCGAAATCCTGGAGAAGCTGCGTGAGTCGGACAACTTCACGCCGCACCCCGGCAAGAATGAAAAAGGCTTCTTCGAGAAAGTGAAGGAGTACTTCCAATAATCGCGGATTTTCGCGGATGGAGCGGATTTCGCGGATGCGGACGGCGCGATTAGGGAAGGTTTTTAGTATTTTGAAAAGTGGCCCCACTCGGTTTTGCGCCGGGTGGGGCTTTTTTGCGCCGTTCGCATCCGCGAAATCCGCTCTATCCGCGAAAATCCGCGATTTATGTAATGCCTGAAAGGGTTCGGCGATATACCTTCCCGAAACACCTTTACTCGCATGAGCGCTGCCCCGTCTGCCGATTTTCTGGCTGCCCTGCACGACTACCAGCCGCTGGTGCGGCGGGTGTGCCGGCTCTACTGCCAGGACGCCGACGACCGGCAGGACTTGTTCCAGGAAATCGTGCTGCAATTGTGGCGGGCCTGGCCGCGCTACGTGCCCCAGCCCGATGCCAGGCTCAGCACCTGGCTCTACCGCATTGCCCTGAACGTGGCCATCTCCAACCTGCGGCAGCGCACCCGCCGGCCGGCTTCGGTTAGCGTGGAGGGCGAAGCCTGGCAGTTGGCCCAGCCCGTCGAAAGCAGCCTGTACGAGCCCGAAGAAACGGCCGCGCTCTACCGCGCCATCGACCGGCTTTCGGATGTGGACAAGGCTTTCGTGCTCCTGTACCTGGAAGACCGGCCGTATGACGAGATAGCCGATATTCTAGGCATTACGCAGAATAACGTGCGCGTGAAGATGCACCGGGTGCAGGAAAAGCTGCGTAGGCAATTGATTCATACTTAGTAAGTAATCACCATACGTTATGGAGCTTGATGACCTGCGCCGCCAGTGGCGGCAGCCCGAGCCGGTGGCCGTCCCTACCCCCCTAACTGCCGCCGAACTGACCCAACTAGTAGCGCAGCGGTCGGGCAGCATCTTGGCGAAGCTGCGCCGCAATGCCCGGCTGGAATTGAGTGTCAATTATGTAATACTACCCATTGCACTAGCGATAGCGGGGCTGGCCCCTGTGCTATGGCTGCGGCTATCTGGCGGGACAATAGCCCTGCTAGCGGCAGTGTGCATCTATTACTTCTATCGCAAGCTGGGGCTGCTGCGCACGATGGACGAGCCAGCCGACGACCTGCGTGGCCATCTGCTGCGCATTACACGGGGTTTGCGGGCGCTTGTCCATTTTTACTACCGTCTCACGCTGGCCACTATTCCGGCAACGATGCTGCTGTGCGGGCTCATGGCATTGCACGAGCTGCCGAAGCTACGGGCACCATTGCAGGCCGCGTTGGTGCTGGGGGCGATGCAAGTGCTGGGCGCACTACTCTACCTGCCCACAAAACATACCACAATCCGGTACTTGCAGCGTCTCTATGGCCAGCACCTCGACCGGCTCGAAGGCCAATTGCGCGAGCTGGATGACAGCGAGCCCCCGGCCAGCCCCGGCTCAGCGCCCAGTATTACCGGTTAGGGGTCTTTTTTGACGGTTTGAGAAACCGTGCTTGCCGGCCGCCGCTCATGGCTGCTACATTTACACCACCACGCTACCCCTCCTCTCTATGCAAAACCCTACCCCCCGGCCCATTCTGGAAGCCCGCGACGTGCGCAAGCAGTACGCCGCCCACACTGCCCTCGATGGCGTGAGCCTGGCCGTGCCCGAAGGCAGCATCTTTGGCTTGCTCGGGCCCAACGGCGCGGGCAAAACCTCGCTCATTCGCATCATTACCCAGATAACGGGGGCGGATTCGGGCGAAATTCTGTTGCGCGGGGAGAAGCTGAGCCCGAGCCATATCGGCCAGATTGGCTACCTGCCCGAGGAGCGCGGGCTGTATAAAAAGATGAAGGTGGGCGAGCAGCTGCTATACCTGGCCCAGCTGCGCGGCCTGTCCCGCGCCGACGCCGTGCAGCGCATCAAAGGTTGGCTCGACCGCCTGGAGCTGAAGCCCTGGGCCCAGAAAAACGTGGAAGACCTGAGCAAGGGGATGCAGCAAAAGGTGCAGTTTATTGCTACGGTGCTGCACCAGCCCAGCCTGATTATTCTGGATGAGCCGTTTTCGGGCTTCGACCCGATTAACGCCAACCTGATAAAAGATGAGATTTTACGGCTGCGCGACGAGGGCGCGACCATCATCTTCTCGACCCACCGCATGGAATCGGTGGAGGAGCTGTGCGACAATATTGCCCTCATCAACCGCGCGCGCAAGGTGCTCGACGGGCCGGTATCGCAGATTAAGAACCAGTTCAAAACCAACACCTACGAGGTGGAAGGCCAGGGCCGGCTCCTGGTAGTACACCCCGACTTTGAGGTGCTGGAGCAGAAGGAGCGCGAAAACGACCACTTTTTCGCCCGCGTTCAACTGCACGCCGGCACTACGCCCAACGACCTGCTGCGCTTTCTCATCGGGCAGGTGCAGGTGCAGGCCTTCCGCGAGCGCATCCCGAGCATCAACGAGATATTCATTCAGCGGGTGCGCGAAACCATGCCCGAGTCCTTAACCGAAGCCGTAACTGCCTAGCTCCCCGTACTCATGGATAAAATCTGGCTCATTCTCCAGCGCGAATACCTGACCCGTGTGCGCAAAAAAAGCTTCCTGGTGATTTCGCTGCTGGCCCCGCTGCTGCTGGCCGGCACTACCATCGCCGTGAGCAAGCTCAACTCGGCCTCGGGCCCCGACGTGGTGGCCGTGCACGATGCCAGCGGCCTGCAAGTGGCGGCCCACCTCACGGACACCGACGAAATTCACTTCGTGCCCGCTACCCCCGGCTCGCTGGCCGAAGCCCAGGCGGCCTTCGAAAAAGCCAAGCCCAAGCAGGCGGCGCTGCTCAGCTTTCCGGCCGGTTTTGGCCTCGACAGTACCAAGGGCATCCAGATTCTGGCCAAGGGCAACGTGTCGCTCAACCGGCAGAGTAACATCCGCAAGGCGGTGAACAAAGCCGTGGGGGAGCTGAAGATGGCCCGCTCGGGCCTCCGGCAGGAAACGATTGATAACCTGCAGGCCAAGGTAGACCTCGCGGCTATTAACCTCGATGAGCGCGGCGGCAAGCGCAACGACGTGGGCACCACTACGGCGATGGCCTATTTTCTGTCCATCCTGGTGTACATGTTCATCTTCATCTACGGCGTGCAGGTGATGCGCGGCGTGAGCGAAGAAAAGTCGAACCGCATCATGGAAGTCATGATTTCGTCGGTGAAGCCGTTTCAGCTCATGATGGGCAAAATCCTGGGCATCGCGGGCGTCGTGCTCACGCAGTTCGCGCTGTGGCTGGTGCTCTCGTGGGGCATTACTACCGTGGTGATGCCCCTGCTGTTGAAGGCCGATAAGCCGACGACTACCATCACCACGAATGGCGCGACGGTCGTTCGCCCGGCTGCGCCTACCCCCGGCCCAGCCGTAGCCGCCACCAGCCCCGCGGGCGACCAGGCGGCCGTGGCCACGCCGCAGCCCGGCCAGCCCTTCAGCATCTGGAGCGTGCTCGACGGGCTACCCATTGGCAGCATCATTGGCGGCTTCCTGTTCTATTTCCTGGGCGGCTACCTGCTGTACTCGGCCATGTTCGCGGCCATCGGCTCGGCCGTGGATGACCAGACCGACGCGCAGCAGTTTATGTTTCCGGTTACTATTCCGCTCATCCTGAGCTACATCGTGAGCATCAACGTTATCATCAACGGCGACCCCAATGGCCCGCTGGCCTTCTGGCTGTCGATGATTCCGTTTACCTCGCCCATCGCGATGGTTATGCGCCTGCCCTTCGGCGTGCCGGCCTGGCAGCTGGCGCTTTCGGGCACGCTGCTGATTGCCGGCTTCGTGGGCGTGACGTGGGTAGCGGCCCGCATCTACCGCGTTGGCATTCTGATGTATGGCAAAAAAGTGACCTACGGCGAACTGTCGAAGTGGATGTTTTATAAGGGATAAACAAGCGGCTGTCCCCAAGCGTTTGGTCATTGCGAGCATGTTGCGCATCAAGCAAGGGCGAAGTGAAGCGCGGCAATCTCTCCTTTTTCGTTGTGGTAGTAACCTTGGCGTGCAGGAAGAATTGCCGCGCTTCACTTCGCCCTTGCTTGATGCGCA
>JAABUK010001779.1_pt1 | contig 40286 bp, 58 predicted proteins | sample 5559141 | NCBI WGS metagenome assembly JAABUK01 (sample SAMN10711869, study PRJNA513367) | rock metagenome | isolation source: Antarctica rocks | place: Antarctica: Victoria Land, Pudding Butte nord | collected 2016-01-03 | reverse complement strand
GCGCTGGATGTTTCTGAGACAGCACATGAAGCTGTCAGTTGAGGCCATTGCTGCCCAGCAGGAACTGCTGCTCACATCTCTGCCTGACAGGCTGGCTCCCAGGTGGCAGCTGCTGTCCAGGATAGCATGTGAGCAAGCAGACTTCAAATCAGAGGACCACCTCACAGCCCTGGCCACTCTGTGTGATCAAGACTTTGCTGATTTGTTTGATGCATGCGGTAAGCTGAACTAACTCAGTCTGGATTGCCGTTTTCTGTGATGTATGTTTTTGTGAAGTCTGTCTCTGTGTTTGTGCCTTGTTTTGGACAGGTAAACACATGATATGGGCTATATGGCTGTCAAACCATTCCTTTTGTGTCTCTTTTGTGGCCCAAAAACTGCAAAGCTGTGCTTGATCTCACTTGTCACGGTCTTCTTCCTGAAAATGGGGGGTGAACAGTAGCACTTTGCACCATGCATACAGCCTCATATACCTTTCAGCATGATGTACTCACGCTTGGACCACAACAGTATTACCTTTCTACACTCCTTTATCACCATGGTTCCCCATCAATTGGCAGCTGTTTTGTGTTGCAATACAGGGAGTGCAAGGTCTGGCTGTCAGGCATGAGGGAGGCTAGCACCCCCTTACCTTCTCAGCCAGCCTGCAGCCAACCTGGCGTAGGGACCTTTGCAGCCACCAGTTGGCAAGTGCATGCACCATGACTGAGGCATCGCACATCTGCACCGTACCATGTCACCTGCATGGTGTGAAGACTTGATGTGTCCTGGTTTTGCTCGCCACATCGCCTTCTATTGAGAAGAACAAGTGGAAACCCTCAAGGCCTCAGTTTGTCTACACCTTGGTGTAATGTCCCATGCAAATCACATGTTGCTCGGCAGCAGCAGGGTGTTAAAGCTTGCATGTGTTGTAGCTCATGTTTACCAGCTTCAACGTTGCAGCTTATGTGCGTGTATTGAACTGTTGCAACACTGAATGTGTGGTGGTACATAGGGGAACCACGTGCAGTGGGGGTTGCTCAGAAGGGAGCTGCAACCCCTGGCCCCCACCCTCCCCTCCATTGCCTGCTCTACTTTCCTGGCCCTACCGCTGAAACAGCAGCAAGCTCTCTCCTTGTCACTCACCAGGTAAGCAGCTCTAGCAAACAAACTGCTCACTGTCATACAACAGGTGTACAGCTCCAGCAAATACACACCCTTGGCTCTGTTGTAATGTTGCTTCCAGTGCAGCAAGCTGGCAGATCCTGATGCCCACCTGGAAGCAGCGGTCATTCAGCTGGCTGTGTCTTGCATCTGAGGTGTGTGTGGCAATGTGTGCATGCCTTCAACATCTCCCTGCTCATTGCAGAGCTACAGCAGACTCTTGGGCTCTGTCCACTGTGTGTTCATCAATGATATATATCACTTGTCTTCCAGTTGGTTGAGCCTGTGCACTAAAAAGCATGCCTCTTGTGTACAGGTTGCCTGGCAAATGTACAGGCTGCTTGGCAATAGCATGTAGTCACTGAGACCATGCTTAAATAGTGACGTGGTGTGACCTGGCTGCTGAAAAGACTGCTGATGTGGATGTTCCAGCCTTCTGTGCAGCAGGCAAGCTTTCAGACCTGCATATTACCCGTACACGGCAAATATTGCATTGTTGCAACTTTGCACTGCATGCTCACCATTCACAAGCAGCATCAGCAAGCCACGTGTTTTTAAAGTATCGTCTGGCAAGCAAACACCGTCTTCAGTGCACATGTTACCTGATCAGGTGTACAGGCAATGTGCATTCATGCAAAGTATAAACATTCTCACAGCTGGCAGGCACGGCTGGCAACCAGTTTGCACGCAGCATGCAGAACCAGATCTGCATTGCAACAATGCCATTACGTGTGTACATCAACAGGTCTCGCCTACAAGGCACAACACAGAGTCATGTGGTATGCAGGGTAGCTTCTGCAAGGCAGCAATTTCAGCTCCTGGTTGTCTAAAGCCCAGCCTTGCCTAAACACCTATATCTGACCAGCTCAGGTCAGCCAGGGCATTGCTTTCTGCGTCACAGCTGACATAATTCTCACATCATTTTACCTGAATGCGTGCATATTCAGCTGCAAAGCTGACCAGGTCCTGTCATGTCTGATGAGAACACTATCAGCATGTGATGACTGAAGCTGTCTTGCCTGTTCACAAGACACACAGAATGCTTTGCCCACAGTTTACCCAACTCAACTACTGTATACCCTTGCAGTCACGTGCACACTCAGCACAGTGCTGCTCGGCATCATCATGTCATGCTGGAGTTGGGCTACAAAGGTTACCATCAGTGCAGCTGTGTTGCTGTGCTGCTGCTGCTGCTGTTGCTATTGCTATTGCTGATCCTAAATGATTTGATGCAGGTTGCAGCTGGATGCAAAACAAGCAGCCATGTCACATGCGTACTAGATGACCCTGGCGCATGTCCATGTTAGATTGGCAGTCATGTCTTTTGGTGGTGTTGCAGCGAACTGGACCAGGTTCAGAAGCAAACTTGGATTCGAGTTTGTATGCAGTACTAAACTTCTTAGGGAACCTAGAGGTCTTCACTCACTGCTAGTAAGACTGTTGGTAAATTAGTCAGGCCAGCGCTGGCACAAGTCAGCTTGATTGTCTAAGACGCTGTGACATGCAGGTCACCTCATGACAAAATAGGTACATGGGAATACTGACATATTACAAAATGCCCATGCATGCACAAATATATCAGACACACGTCAGTGACTCATGGCGCCAGAGAGGACACAAGCCCGCACACATGCAGCATGACAAGAACAAACCAACCCAGATATGTCTGAGAGCTGCTGCTGATCAGTACCAGATTAGTCGTTGCCATTGACATTTGACAAGATCACCTCTGCTTAGCAGGGTTCGACTGCCCAGCCAGATCCTGCGCAGGCAGAGGGCATTCCCCCTCCTAAATCGGCACAATTTCATTTTTGGAAGGGGGCGTAGCCCCCTTAAACATACTGCGCCCACGCGGGCAACCCACGCAAAACGGCGGAGCCAGAGTAGAGCATGCGGGCAAGACTGAAGTGTGATTTCATAGCAATCACTGATGAGGCAGATGTGCAGGATTTCTCAGAGCGTGGGTACGAAGTTGCTGGTCTAGAACAGCCAATAGACATCGATATCGATGATGATGATGAGGCAGTAGCTGAAACTGTTTGCGACTGAATAAGCTTGCTGCAATGCCTTCAGCAGCTGCATGTGCGATCCAAACAACTTTACTTGCCCGCACAGAAATTTTGTGACAAGTGGGTTGCCCACGATCCAGCAGAATTTTGGGGTGGGCGAAAATTCACGACCCAGGTGGGCAACCTACTGGTTTTGAGGACCCCTGTCGAACCCTGCCTCTGCAGCATGCGATTCGCAGAAAGCGCGGTGGCTGCCTGTCAGCGCGGCTGACATTCCGTGGACTCGTCAACACTTGAATCAGCGTGATGTTTCTTTTGTTATTGCACGTATTTATCACTCCAAAACTTGTTCTTGAGTACCCTGTGCTGTTGCTGTGCGTGTTTTCAGCTTGCAGTCTCCAGTAACAAGACAGGCACTGAGTACACAGCCCTGTATTGAAGTTCATCGGCACACGCACACAAGCACTGGGTGGTCTTAAAATCATCTTGAAGAAGGAGGACGCACCGTATCGACCAGACTGCAGTAGTGGGACGGCTGATCACCGGCTTACACCTCCACGGGCCGCAGTGAGTCAAGGTTGCTGACCGAAAGCAATTGCGGGCTTCAACAAAGGATGTGAGATCACAGCATATGGTTCAATGGGCTGAAGCCTTTGCCCAATTTTGAGACGACGTCGTCTTGCTCTGCAGGCTGTCAAGTACTTGTACACAGCAGAACCGTATACCTAGCAGACATGGCATTCTTTGCTTCGGGCATCACAGGGTAGTACTTGACATAAACTGTGCAATATTAAAAGCTCGTACACAGCATGACGTGGTTTGCACAGCACTCCTGTCACCAACAAGTTCTTCCTGCAGCATTCTGCTCCACGTTATCTTTACAATTCTTCTGCTCATGCTTCTTTTATTCCCTGCAGGCCGCCTGTCACAAGCCTTCCAGAGCGCATGACTTGCTGGTGCTGCCCATGTGCACCAGGCTGCCCTTGTCCAGTCATTGCCTCTGCTGTGGCAACAGTCTGTTGTCACATCAGCGATCATGCTCAAGGGTGCATCGTAAGCTCATCACTTCAGCTACCAAAGCAGCTTCTGCTGGCAGAGCTGATGCTGTTCAGGCAGAGTTTACCAAGGCAGGCATATCCGCTGAGGTCACCCTGAAGGTTTTGAGGCAGTACAAGCCATACCTGAACTGGGACATTGAGACCAAGCTGCGACCTGCCCTACAGTCGTGGCTGCAAGAGGTGGGCACTGAGCAGTTGTCTAAGCAGCTTCAGAGACTACCAAGCCTGCTATTGTGCATGCCCGAGGAGCGCATTGGAGTGTACTCTTGGCTGGTTTCAAAGGCTGCGAGGGTACAACAGAAGGCACCTCGTGGGACGTCAGGGCAGTGCAGAGCACCTTTGAGGCTCTTCAGCAAGCAGCTGCCTTCTCGGATGCACAGATGTGCACGCTTCTACACAAACACTCTGTCGCTCTTGCATATGGACCAGAACATGTTGTGGGGACGCTTCAGGTTGTGAGTTCAACGTTGGGCACACCAATGACATCAGACAGCTTCAGACAGGTTATCTTAGCTGCTCACGAGTTTCTTATGAGTCCTGTTACTCTTCATCAGCGTGTGACATTTTCTGCCAAATGTATGCCACTGGGACCCATGTGACCAGGACAGCGCTCACAAGGGGCGTTTTTTTGACTCCAGAGCCTGTGATGCAAAGCAGAGTAGCAAAGCTTCAACAACAGCTGGGCTGGGACAGTGAAATGCTCAAGCAAAGGCTCAGTGCTGAACCAAAATTTTGACGTATGAGCCTGTCATGCTTGCAAACAACATTCACGATATGCAAGCTGCAGGCTTTTTGCTGACCCAAGTATGGGCCGTGTGCACTCAGCATCCAGCCCTGCTGGGTCGCAAATGGACATCTGACACGAACGTTGAGGAGCTGCAGTTCCTCACATGTCTGCTAGGCCTGAGACTCGATGACATAGCTGCAAGGCCTCACTTGCTGGCTTACTCAGTCAGCAGCCACCTTGGCCCACGAGTGTGGTTCATTTATCAGACTGGTGCCATTGATGCACCCAACTCCATCATGATGTCAGGCCTTTCTAGTTACCTCAGAGCACCAAAAGCTGTCTTCACTAAACGCTTCAGTGCTCCGACTGCTTTTCCTGGCATGGTGTTTGACTCAGCTTTTGTTGATCACTGGAAACGACGCTGGGAGTATTTGAGGCAGCACATGAACTTGTCTGTTGAGACCATTGCTGCCCACCAGGATCTGCTGCTCACTTCTCTGCCTGACAGGCTGGCTCCCAGATGGCAGCTCCTGTCAAGCATTGCAAATGAGCAAGCAGCCTTCAAGGCAGATGACCACCTCACCGCCCTGGTCACTCTGTCTGACCAAGACTTTGCTCAAACCTTCAGGGCACACGGTGAGCTAAATGCAGTGTGAAATTCAAACCAGGCTGCTAAGTCCTGCGCTTTCTGTTTTCATGCAAGAGATTATTCTCGTTAGACAGGTCAAGACCAATCGAAACTTGACACACAGGCACCATATCTGTTTGCTTGACCTTTTGCATTTGGTGCAATGCTAGCATTGCATTTTGCAAGAGTAAGTTGCTGAGTGGGACAAACATGCTTGTGTGATTTGACAGCTCATTGTGTTGTGCCATGCAGAGGCTTCAGAGTGTGGCTTACACGCCTGAGGGAGGGTAGCTTGGCCGCGGGCCAATCAGATGTGGCTTGAGCAGCTTGCTGCAATGGTCCAGATGCTGGGTGAAAAGTCATCTATGCCTTTGTCACAAAAGACTCTACTGGTACGGCTTCAGCCTTGGAACATACTATTTTTAGTATGGTGTGCATCTGTGACAAGATTGTGATGCCAGGCAACCCTGTGGCCCATTGTTGCAGCTCATCAACGTCTTAAGAAGCAGGGTGTAGCCGCAATTTGCATGGCAGTTGCTGCAACACAGTTTGGTGCTCTTGGAGAGTTGTCTTGTTGGTGCTGTATTGGTTGCCTGTCACATGACTCAAGACAGTCGCATCTTGCCCCTGGCCCTGCTTTTGCAGAGAGCAGGGTGGCAGACCTGCCCAAGGGCACTGGTGCAGAATTTCCAGATGCTCATAGTTAATGCAGGATTCCTGGCAAAGCAGGCAGTCCAGCCACTCCAAACTGGATTGGTGACAGTATGAGCAGTGCCTCATCAGATTGTGCCCCCAGGCACCCTGTCAGGTCAGGTAACACATTGGACTGCCTTTCATGTGGCACTGCTCTTGCCTGCTTTGGCTGATGTAGTATCTTCGCTGTGACACTTTCAGAAGTCCACACGCTAAGCTTGTGTTCTTTTCGATTATCATTGCTTTGAGATCTGGCAAGTCTTTGGGTGCTGCATCTATGTTAGTCAAGCTGTGACTCACTCTTGCAGCTCCAAAGACAGCTTGGCCACAGGGCTGCAGCTGACACCTTTGCATACCACATTCAGAGCTGTGTTCCCCACAAAGCTTTAATGGAGTCAGCTTTAGTCTCTGATAGTTTGAGCTCACTCATTCTGCCTCAGTAGCCCACCTGATTTGTGGCAACCACACGTTGGTGCTGCCACCAAGGATGAGACCCTAGGGTGGCATAACTTTGCAAAATTCACCACTCCCTGGTATGCTTTGATTCCCACCCTACTCTATGCAGTGACAGACTTGTTGAGTGGTGGGACCAGCATGTGTGTGGTGACAGATGACAGTCGGGCCATTTGGCAGTTGGTCAAGCCGTGGCCTTGATAGCTTGATTTCTGCTCCACTTCTGAGATGTGTGCTGGCCAATTTTTGTGGGTAAGCAGCCCGCATGCAGACGGCTGTTTTATGCACATCATGCCGCACCGCCCCACGTTTTGTATCACACTGAGGTCTGTGACTTCAGGAGTACCTCAGAGTGAGAGTAATTGCACAGTGTTGCATGCGCCAATGCAGCGTGATGACACACATCATGAATGAATTGTCTTCAGACGTGCTTTGACTGCGACAATGACTCTGACAGTGTTGAAAGGACTGTGCTGTTGTATGCAGGGTGTGTTCAAGACTTGAAAGGCTGTGATGCAGAACAGAGCATCAAAGCTGGTATTAAACAAATTTTGCAATATATTATGAATACATGTTCAAGGCAGATGGCAAGCATTACAAGCTTGTTGGACTGTTGTTCTTTGTCAATACTGTTCTGGTATACAGGAGTTCGAGCTGTCTGTGTTGTCGAGTTGCAATAGTCCTTTTGACCAAACATCTGAGCGCTGACAATCAGCAGAATGCGGATCGAAGCATCTAGTACTCAAGCTAAATATTCCACCACAAGCACGCGTAAAATGACTATAATATTGAGAATCAAACTCTGCATGATATTTAGCGCTTTATATAAACATTTTCCTGGCGCACGCCTCTTCTTCCAACTTCCAGTGGTTAGTCATATCAGATCAGAATGAGCCGTCTTTCATTGGTTTTACTCTACTCCTCGGCTGCGTGTTGCATCTGGAGTGTGGCAAATAGCATCCTTTCATCACGAAGGATCTGTTGTTGTTCTCAAGCCAGCGAAGTGTCGGTCCTTTCATCGACAAGGTACGCTGAGTGCCAGTGGTAGCAGGTTGACACCTTGTTGGCATATGATCAAACTAACCTGCGCGTAGTGATCGGTGCAGCGCAGCAGCGTGGTGCTTGTGGCAAGAATTACTTGACTTCGCTGAAGCTTCGCGAGCAGTACACACCCGATCAGGGGAAGTCCAGACACATCAAAGGTGTGCAACCCAACCTTGTATTTGCGAATTTGATAATTTCTGGTCATAATATGCCTACCCTGCAGCAAACGTTGTGGTCAAGATGGTCTCTGCAAAGCGGCTGGCACCTTGCCTTCTTGCCATGTTGACGATTTCTATTGCACAAACAACAAGTGGAAATGCTTATGCTGTCAGTGCGTTCCCCATTCATGCATTGCCATTTTGTGCAAGTCAGTACTGGTAGTGTACAGCCTATTGCACAGCATGTCCAGCATCCGTTGCAGCTTTCAAGTGTCTGCAATGTCACACCTTGTTAAAGCTCTGTCAGCTTTGTCAGGACAGTGCTATGGCTGCAGGATATCATTGAAGCCTTATGTACAGCTGCAGTCCATGCTGGTGGGGTCTTGATGCCAACTACAGAACCAGCATATCTATACGCCAGGGGGCCTCATGCTTTGGTCACTGCAAGGTACACAGCATTAAGAAAGTGTCGCTTGCAGCAGCTTGACACACTGCATCACCTGGCTTGCATGCCATCCCCTTCACAAATACAGCTTCAAGGCACAGCAAGGAAATCTGCCAAAGACCGGTGCTGTTTGCTAGCTTTGCTGCTGTTCATTGATGTATAAAACTAAGCTGTTTGTGTTTGCCCCAGGCCAGCCCTCGCAAGCCAAGCAGAGTGCATGCCCCCGCAGTGCTGCCCGTACGCGCTAAGCTGCTTTTGCCCAGTCATCACCTCTGCCATGGTCACAGCCACTTGTCAAATCAACAGCCATGGCACACCATGCGCCGCCAGCTCAGCACATCAGCTGCCAAGTCAGCTTCTGCTGGCAATGCTGATGCTGTTCATGCAGAGTTTGCCAAGGCAGGCATATCTGCTGAAGCCACCAACAAGGTTTTCAGCCAATACAAGACTTACCTGAATTGGGACATTGAGACCAAGCTGCGACCCGCTCTGCAGTTGTGGCTGCAGGAGCTGGGCAGTAAGCGGCTGTCTGAGCAGCTCCAGAAAAACGAGTTCTTGCTGTTGTGCAAGCCAGAGGAGTGCAACGAGGTGTACTTGTGGCTATCTTCAAAGGGTATCAATGCCGAAAGGGTACAACAAATGGCACCGAAAGTCATGACAAGGGAGATCAGGGCAGTGCAGAGCACCTTTGAGGCTCTTCAGCAAGCAGCTGCCTTCTCGGATACACAGATGTGTACGCTTCTCCACAAGCACTCTGCAGCTCTTGCAAATGGACCAGAACGTGTTCTCAGGACGCTTCAGACTGTCAGTATGCTGTTGGGCATGCCGACGACTTCAGCCAGCTTCAGACAAATCATCATGGCTGCTCATGATAGGCTGTTCCTTCAGAGTCCAGACACTCTTCATCAGCGTGTGACATTCTTCTGCCAGATGTATGCCACTGGGACCCATGTAACCAGGACAGCGATCAAAATGGGTGTGTTTGCGACTCCAGAGCCTGTGATGCAAAGTAGAGCAGCAAAACTTCAAGAGCTGTTGGGCTGGGACAGTGAACAGCTCATGCAGAAGCTCAGTGCCTTTCCAAAGCTATTGAATTCAGAGCCTTCCACTATTGCGTGCAACGTTCATGCAATGCAAGGTGCAGGCTTTTCTCCAACCCAAGTTTGGGCTATGTGCACCAAGCAGCCGTCCCTGCTGGGCCGCAAATGGACCTCTGACACAAATGTTGAGAAGCTGCAATTCCTCACATGTTTGCTAGATTTGACCTTGAATAACATAGCTACTAATCCTATGCTGTTGAATTGCTCCGTAGAGCGCCATCTTGGCCCGCGAGTGTGGTTCTTGTTTCAGAGTGGTGCTATTGATGCACCCAACAACATCATGACATCAGGCAGTTCTAGTTGGATCTCTGGCGGCTCAAAAGCTGGGTTTTCTGTGAAATTCAGTTCACCAGCCAGCAACCCTAGCATGGTGTTTGATTCAGCTTTCACTGACCATTGGCAACAACGTTGGCAGTTTCTGAGACAGCACATGAAGCTCTCTGTTGAGACCATTGCTGCCCACCAGGATCTACTGCTCGCGTCGCTACCCAAACGGCTTGCTCCTAGATGGCAGCTCTTGTCCACAATTGCAAGGGCACAAGCAGATTTCAAGGCAGAGGATCATCTGACAAGCCTCGCCATTCTGTCTGATCACGACTTTGCTGTTTTAACGACTTTGCTGTTTTAGTTGAGGCAGGTTGTAAGCTGCACTAACTCTATCTGGACTACTGTTTCCTTTGCACGCGAGCTCGTATGTCTATATTTGTGCCTATACTGGACAGGTAAACAATCGACATGCAGTATATGGCTGTCAAGTCACTTACTTGGGGTGCACAAACTGTAAAGCTTTGCTTGATCTCATGTGTGACATTCTTCTTCCTGACCCAGGTTTTGTACTTACGCACGTGCATGATGCATAGAATTTGCCTGCAGCAGCTGGTGCTTTTCCAATGTTATGTACCACAGTATCACCTTGACTGGCACCTTTTCCAGATTGGTGCCACGATCAATTCTTGCCTTTTTCTGACTTTCAATACAGCGAATGCAATCTCTGGCTTCAGGCATGAAGGGCAGCAGTACTGGTACCCCCCTGACCTTCTGTATCAGCCAGAAGGCAAGCTGGCGTAGGCACCTTACACAGACGACTGTTGCAACAATATTGATGCCTTGACAACGCAGAGCCTGGCTCAGCAGCTGCCAGAGCAGCCGCACCAAGGAAGGCACATGATCGGCCAACGAAACAGACAAAGCTTTGTTCATGTTACACTATGGTGGTACTCTGCTATATGGCGTGCTGCTATTGAAACAAGTATGCGGCAAGATCAGAAAGAGATTTGATTGCCTCCACCACTTGCGTGTCCGGGTCTATCACAAATACCCGACGCACACTTGGGGTGGCTAATCGCTCCACTATCAGCCTGCAATACATAAAAATAAAGGTTTTTTGGTGTTGCAGATCAGTCCAGCGGCACACAACAAAGAATTGCCCTACAGACCCTGTCCTTCACAGAACCTTGCTCACTGCAAGTGACATTGTGCAGGAAGTCGCCAGCACAATAAGCATGCACTGAGCAGCAACAGTCACACCAGCACTTAGTCACCCCTCAGAAGGTAAAGGATGCCAGATGTTGAGTGAACAAGAGCAGGCTTTACAGCTAACTGGCCATGACACGCTGGCACGCACTGGCACACAATGTGCAACTCCTGATTTATATATATAATGCATCTTGGCTGAGGCTGACAACAGGACATTCATGACTAGGACTACCAGAGACTGAACTCAACCCAGCCTGCTTGCTGAGTTCAGCAGTTGCTGCTAGGGCCCATCTAGGGGTGTCAGATGGGCAGTCAATCATGGCAGATGTGGGTATGCAGACTGACCTGAGGGGGTCTCGGGGGGTGCACCAATGCAGGCGTTGGTCAGGCTGGGGGGGCTCTGAAATGGAGGGGCTGGATTGAGTGCCCTGCAGGGAAGTGCCCTGCATGGACATCAAACCACAGGCATTGAGCGCTACATTCCCAACCTTATCTCTCAGACATTTTGGGTTGACAATGTCAAGGGTGTGGTCTGCCTAGAGGACAATTCCCTGACACGCTCAAACACACAACTTTCAGTATGCTCATACAACATGTAGGAAAAAGTGTTCATGCCTGCACCCCATGCGCTATATGTGTGACTAAGGGTATGCATAACATACTATATCCACGGTGTATAATGTGCACTTGCTATATGCGCAGTATGCATGCCTCACTGGCACCTGAACATTATCATGAAACACTGATGACTGCAATGGTGTTTGAACATGGGCTGATAGAATTAGGCCACGCTGCAATGGGCTTGGCGGTGGCCAACACATTCAGCAGAATGATCTCCTCCCATACGACACAGGAAGCTCTCCATCAAATTGCTGGTTCCGATAATTTCCACTTATGCTTTCTGTAGGCGGTGACTTTGCAGACTTTGGAGCTCAAGCAGCTTTGAACATGGTGCGCAACAACAAGCATGGTGTGTAGCTGTGCCTCCTACCGAGGAAGATGCAGAGCGGCGGTGGGAGGGCTCGGAAGAAGAAGGGAGGGGCTTTGCAGTCAAGGCTAGGGCTTGACCCACCGTCACATCTTCCCATTGTAACCTGCAAGCACATGTGTAACACTGTAGCATGCAATAAGTATGTGTAACACTGGAACATGCATTAAATATGTGCAGCATGCAATACATACGTACAACATGCAATACATACGTGTAAAATGCAATACATGCGTGTAAAATGCAATACATGCGTAAAACATGCAATACATGCGTGTAACATGCGATACATGTGTGTAGCTTGTATGGCAGCTGATGCATCCATCCCAGCTGCAGCATTGATTCCCAGGGTGTCACTGTCAAGCTTACAGCGGGAAAGATTATGATAAAATGTTTACAGCAGGAAAGCTTGCAGCGGGAAAGCTTACAGCGAGAAACGCAACATACAGGGGGACAGCTTGCAGCGCAAAAGCTTACAGAGCAAAGGCTTACAGCGCAAAAGCTTACAGAGCAAAGGCTTACAGAACAAAGGCTTGCAGCACAAAAGCTTACAGCGTGAGTGCTCACCTGTTGTAGCTGTTACCTTTGCAAAGGGTGGTGATGTCCGAGCGTGCATACAGGTCCAGGAGTTTCCCTTTCTGCATGCAGTGGCGACGACATCAGCATGCAGCTGTTCTGTTGTGTGAGCGTGTGCAATTGAAGCCAGGCATGCAGACTATTGCCTCAGTCAGATACTGTACAGTGAAGAGCACTTCCACCATGATGTAAGCTTATGTCTACTTGAAGAGCTGAGACGACAACACACAGAAATTCTGCTCAGTTGTCACACAGAGCATCATCCACATATCAAAGTGGATAAGAGATGGAAGATCTGGAGGGTATCTACGCTCTTTCTCAGCATGGCATGAAATGTGCTTTTGGCCATGCAATTTGTGTCGGCTTGATTTCTTTTGTAACCCCAGACAAAGTCGCCTGACTCTTCTTCTTGAATACATGTGCTGTGGAAGTTGCACACATGGCCACAGTACATGTGTTCAAGAAGAAGAGTCAGGTGACTTTGTGCAGGGTTACAAAAGAAATCAAGCCGACACAAAAAAAAGAAGTGTGGAGCCTTGCTTGAACCTTGCCCAATTTGACTCAGAGTGTAAGACCAAAGCACTGTCGCAGACTGAAAGAGAGGACATGTCTGTGCTGTTTGGGAATCAGGAAAGGGAGGCTTCAGAGGCGGTTGTATTTGTAGGTCTTATGGGGTTGCACATGACAGGCTGCTCTGGAGAGACAAGACTTGTCCTGCACGTACCTAGCTCATCATGAGCTGGAAATTGTTATTATTATTGTGATCGGTAATATCAAAGGTGGCAGGCCCAAGTGGACTGTCATAACCATGTCTAGGAGCAAACTTGATAAAAGCACTTTTTACTTTGTCTGTAACAAGGAGCAGAGTTAACAAATATGTGCATTGTCTTTGAACAGGAGCAGAACCATTGAACAAACACCTGGTCTATGACAAAGATCAGAGTAATTCAAGGCACGCACTGTCCATGACATGGAGCAAAGGCGGCAAAACCACCATGTCCACAACAAGAAGCAGGGTCAGCACAGTTCTTGGCGTTTAGGGACAGGGAGCAATACACACAGACACACCTCGACTGGGGCCTGCAGCAACAGTTGTTACCTCATCTAACCCAAGGAGCAGAGAGCAGCGCAGAGTCATCCGGTCTATGACATGGGGAACAAGATCGAACCTATGACAAGGAGCAGAGGTTGCAAAATTGACCTTGTCTTCGAAAAGAAAAGATTATGCCTTTCAGCCTCAACTCAAGAAGAGCCCAAGAATGAGGTACACTGTGCATACCTCGTCTCTGAAAAGACAAAGCCTTTGAGCGTCAACTTAAAAAAAGCTCGAGGATGAGGTACATTGGGCGTACCCCATCTATGACAGGGAGCAAGCTGGCTTATTATTATATTGGTGATATTATTTGGTACTATTTAGTATTATTATTAGTGTTGGTGTTGGTGTTGGTGTTAGTGTTAGTGTTAGTGTTAGTGTTATTGGCATTGGTATTGTTGTTAATTTTTGTTACCATTTTTTCTTATTATTATTAGTATTACCTCGTCTATGACAGGGAGGGAGCTGGCTCCAGACTCCAGGAGCAGCCCCAGGGCGGTGGTCAAGGAGGTGGAGGGCCTCACCGACTCAATCTCCCTCACATGCCGCCTGTCATGCCTCTCATCCCCCTCAAAAGAAAAGAAAAGAGTATTTTTATGCTTTTCAGCGGTCGTAATGAGAGCCCCATAAGAAGGCAGGCTAAAGATTTCTCCCTCACATGCCGCCTGTCATGTCTCTCATCCCCCTTTAAAAGAAAAGAAAACTTTGGGCATTTCAGCGATTGAAACAAAAGCCTCCTAAGGCAGCAGGCGAGAGGTTTCTCCCTCACATGCCGCCTGTCCTGCCTCTCGTCCCCCTTCACACAGAAAGAAAAAGAGTTGCTTTACGCTTTGCAGCGATCATGACGGGAGCCTCCTAAGGCAGCAGCCCAAAGCTTTCTCCCTTCACACCACACCACTTGCGGGGCAGACATACGCATTAGACAAACTTCAGCCCAAAGGGCATCAGCTGTCACGGGAGTTGAACCGACAGTGTGCATAATATAATACTGGTTTGGAAGAAGTATGCTCTGAACAAGACTGTCTGGAGGGAGCTGCCTTGCATCGCATGTACGCCTGATGACTTTTGGCTGAACCTGCAATCTTGTTGTTAAAAATGTGATTGTTAACCCAATGTTATCTTGTACAATCGTTGCTGTTTCTTATTGTTGTGGTTGTCAACGACTTTTAATGCGCACCAAGGAGACGTTACGTCACAAGCCACCAGCTATTCCCATCAAGAGACTTGAAGCAACAACACACACCAACTCATCATGAGCCGGAAAGCGATTGATTGTCTCTAATATTGTTACTATGATTGTTATTGTTATTATATAAAAAATCGATATTATTGGTTTAATTATATTAATAAAAATATTCTTCTTTTGTTTACACACAGCATTTGTACACTTCTTTTATCTGCCTTCTGCTGTGATCATGAAGATGAGCAGTGACAATGCAGAGCACAGGTCTGCAGGCAGCATGGCACACCTCAGGCATGGTGCCTTCTTCCTGCTGGGCTTGCCTACTGGTGGGGGCCCAGGTGCCTATTGGCAGATTGCCTACTGGCTGGCTGAGAAGGGGAAGGGAGGCAAGGCTGGCTCTAAAGTGGCGTAGCAGGCACGCTATGACGCTGCCGAATGTAGCTACATGCAATAAGGTGCATACTTCTTGCCCTGCATCAGCAACGTGAGTCAGCATCTGCAGAGTCAGCATCTGGAGCAGCATGCCAGGCTGCTGCAACATGCTACTGTTTGTAGCAGCCAGAGATATGCAATATGACCATATAAGACATGAGAGATCTGCAGCCAAATGTATGCAGGTATCTTCTGTCAAGTAAATGTGTATCATGTGTTCGGACTAGAGCCTTGCAGATGTATCATAGGATATGACTGCATACTGTGCTGCCACAGCTCCAGCTCACGGCTGTGGTAACAGATCAGACAGTCAACCTATTGCTGTACGATTACGCTGTAGCAAATATTGTGCCAGAAAAGACAGTGGCAGAGAGGGCCGCTACAGTATAAGCGGCTGTTAAAAATCACAAAGCAGTTTCACTTTGCATATGCTGTCAGAAACAATGACTCTGCACCCAGTCCTGGCTTTGCCAAGTATGCATCTGATTGCCTCACATGACATACACAACCTGGCTGAACCTCAAACTAGATGCAAGCTGCTTATAGCAATGACAACATTAGTTGACAAACCATGTGACAGGATCACAACACTTCATGCTTCAGATGCGTGGGCAACTGCTACAATGATCTGTGATTGCATGTAAAAGATTGTGCATTGATTTGTGCTTGAAACGTCAGTCTAGCTTGACGCCAGCAAGTAAAACAGCCGTGCAAACATGTTCAGATACTGCTGCAGACCTGAATGCAAGAGCAAATCAATGATGCAGTGCTGTGGCTTGATGCACAGCCAAGTACAGGTGATTTGGTGGGCTCTTGAAGACCAGGGTGCAGACGACAAGACAAGACAAGACAAGACAAGACAAGACAAGACAAGACAAGACAAGACAAGACAAGACAAGACAAGACAAGACAAGCCAAGCCAAGCCAAAACAAGACAAGCCAAGCCAAGCCAAGCCAAGCCAATCCAAGACAAGCCAAGACAAGGCAAGGCAAGGCAAGGCACGCTTCAAGTCAGAAGAGCAAACACATACCATCAGGCTCTGTGGTGAGACACGGCGCCGAGGAGACCTCATTGGCAAACAGCCTTTGCACCAGCACATCCAAATGCTCCTCCGGCTTGACGTATATGAGCTGCCTGAACGGCCTGTTGTCATTTGCAGCCTCCTCTCTCAAGCCTACAAACCACGCACAGGATGCATGAGACTGGACACAGTAATTACTAGGTCACAAACAGCCAGATTGAGGTAGACTAGCGCATGCGCGCTCTAAGCGCTGAAACATATGGGCTGTCGGTGATGCTAGCCATCATTGACAGCCTTGAGATCTGTGGACAAAGAAACGATCTACAAAGCACAAACAGGAAAACATTGCACATCATGAACCTGCCACATAAGAGTTGCCAGCTGAGCTGGCTGATAGCTGCAGCCTTGGTTGTTCCTGGGAAGGTGAAATTTCAATGCATGAACGGTGAGTAGCTGCAGCAAAAGGGACGTTTATGAAGGTGTCGGTCTTGACATGAGCACATGATGGGTTGTTGAAGGCTGTTGCCACTGTCCTGAAGTGTATGCCCCAAACACAGAAGCCATGCAACATAGCAAGTTATTTGCAGATATGCAGCAAGCTGAGGCAGAAGTCTACCTGGGAAGCAGGAGGAGATGCCCATCACAGCATCTGTTGCATGCATCACGCGTGAGCAACAGAGCAGATGAACAGACGCACCAAACTCAAAGCCATGCAAGCTAATGCAGCTCACATTCTGTCTCAAGGCTGGATGCATCTCATGCAGTAGAGACCAAAACAAATCAGCACCATGACATTGCTTGCACATGCATGGCTTGCAGAGGCACAGTTGCTTGGTTGTGCTAATAGTTGTGCTGCCTTATGATGAGGGCAGCTGACCTCTGATTGTATGCTGATCCATCTCCTCTTCTGAGGCAGGATTAGCACCACTTGACGCACTGCTTCGCAGCCGCCGCAGTATGTGGATGAAATCGCTGGCACTGATAATGCCCGCAACCTGTGCTGCTTGTGCATCCCACAAGCTGGCTGCTGCCACACCCTGCTCATGCAGCGCATGAAACGCCTGCCTGACCGGCAATTCAATATCCAACAGCACAACTTTGCCGCTTTCAGGGATGAGCTCATAGATGCTGTGTGTACACAGGAAGTCCTTGATCTTCTTCCGGGTGTAGCCAGGCTCATCTGCCTGCATTGTGATGGCTGTGTTGCTGATGTCTGACAGAGAGTTGCTGTCAGCATTCTGCATGTCCACGTCGCTGTGGTTGGACAGCGAGCTGGTTGTTGCAGCCAGTGAAGGGTGCGGTTGTTGCTGCTGGTGTTGCTGTGAGGAGGCATGCTGTAGGTTATGCTGGGAGTGCTGTGCCTGAGAGGGGTGTGAGAGGGGAGAGCCGCCCTGTGTGAGCTGCTGGAGCTGTGGCTGGGGCTGGGGCTGTGGTGATTGCAGCTGCTGAGAGCTGCTGCTCAAAATCCTGCTGTGCACGGGGGTGTGAGTTGCTTGCTTGTGCAGCACTATTGTCATACAAAGCAGCGATTTTGGCACAGGTTGTACATACCCTTGGGTCTGGCTTTGTTCAGGCCTTCGTACAAAGAGCCAGTTGTTGACGTTGCCAAGAGGATCTGGCATGAATGGTTGCGTTTCATCGTGGCGCCACTCACCATCCACAATAAATTTGTATTGATGATAACTGCATGAAATGCAGTCTTTCTGGAGTGTTGATACCAAACGTTGCGTGTGCTGGAAAGCAAGTTATGTGTAACAGAGGGAGACTGTTTCATTCAAGGGAAAGCTCGTGCGCTTGCTCACCCAGGGGGCAGATGCACCACCACAGCAAACACTCCAGGAGTGGACTCGTCAGAAGCCATGGGAACAGTCTCCACCCATCGTGTGAACGAGCCACACAGGTGGACCTGCAAAATCCAAGTTGGCTTCGCGATGTCAGCTTTGCATGTGCAGCAGGCCCATGAAGATAGCTTACCACTTGCCCTCCAAACTGCCAGGTGAACCGTGTGGGGACGAAGTATGCGGACATGCAACCTCAAACAACACCAGCTGCGCAGCCACTATATCGGAAAAGACTCCAGCGCAACCGGTTCCGGTTGTTCGTTACAGCATCATGCAATCTGCTGCAGACACAAAATTGCAGGGTCACGCGGCAATGGTTGTAACAGCAAGAAAACAATTTCAAAACAGCCAATCACGCTGATAACGCAGTTGAAAACGTACGACACAGGCGCAGTTGTCGCTGCAGATCTCGCAAGTTCAAGCAAGACTGCGCCTTCTTCTTCGCCAGGATGAATTTGCAAAATGCTTGACTTCTGCCTGTCGTGCCCTGCGCTGCTGTGATCTCACCTCAGGCGCAGAAGGCCTGACGGACCGGACAACGGCGAGCTACTGTTTATTCTGACTGCAGACCTTTAAGCCGTGTATCCGACTTCGACTGCAGTGAGTCAAGGCATGACTAGTGATCTTAACCTTCATCTGGACAGCAAAAGTGAGTCACCCGAGGACGCCAGACATCGTGAAGCAAAACAAGCTGAAGGAGATGCCATACAGGTGCGCACCGTCAGCACCGTCAGATATGTCGCTTGCCCCCAGACCTGCACACACCAGAGGCCTCTAGAAGCCATACTTGGTATTGAGAGCACTGCACAATTGTTGCAACCTGCTGCGTAGCTGCGGCTAATGCTTCCAGATGGCAGAGAAGAAACTCTAGCAGCCAAGCTTGGTCAGACAGTCCAGTACACCAAGGCAATCATACATGAACGGTTTGGGGTGCCTATTGACAGACAGGTTTGACTCTACTTCAATGCAGCAGCCAGATAGAATTGATGTTGTTAATAGCACACATCGGTCTGCGCGAGAATGGATGTTTGCAGCACCATGAATCTGTGACTGGAAGGACTTGTGCAGGCCCTGACCTGTGAAGGACGTGCCATGATTGATCCCCTGTCATTAGCTGACTGCACCGGCATCAGTTCCAATGGTTTGAACTTGATACAAGTCCAGGTAGGCTGTAGTTGACAGTCATTCAACATCAACGCCTGCACCGCTTTGATCTTGCAACCTCACATCTGTTTGAATGCTGCAGATGAGCTCCTAAATCCAGGCTGCTGGTTCATGCGGACAATGAAAAAGCTACTACGCTCACATACAACGTCTTTCCATGTACCATGCCGTCATGGTCTCGTGCCATTCAAATCACTACATGCCTGGGCATAATTCTGACAGAACCAGACCTGCAGTGTCATTGCACAATGATATCATTAGCTAGCACAATGATATACACTCAGCACGCAGTAGTGCTCTCCATCATCTAGATATCTCCCATTGGATTACTGAAAGTGGACATGTTGTGCTGTCGCTATATGATCAACCTGTATAGGATACATGTATGCATACCGTATTATCACAGACACACTACAGCTCAAAAGCAATGTCCTCTAACATGAACACGACGGATGTCTCCATCTCATGCAAGAGCTGAGCAGGCCTGCTCAGGTCGGGCCAAACGTTGGTGGCGTTGGATTGGAGATAGGGTGACAGGTCCTAAGAATGCATTTGCCAGATTTCCCTTGCAAGACGAACAATCTCCATTCAACAGGCTGCGTTGACTCGAAAGTTGCGGTGCGCAAGATCGGACAGATCGCTTTGCCCCAGTACATGCTCAAGCTTGCGCGTTCACCTTTGTTGTGCTTTCCTCGTGGCTTCGCAAGGCCACATGTTCGTGTAATGACTGTCACGTCCCCTAGCACCACAACAAAGCGCAAAATGGTACAGATTGGCACGCACAACGGATCTTTTCACTGCGATGAGGCCCTGGGATGTTTTCTACTCCAGAAAACAGATCGCTTCAAGGACTCTGAAGTTGTCAGGTCTAGAGACCAGGAAGTGCTGAAAGACCTGGACATTGTTATTGACGTCGGTGGCGTTTATGACCCCAGTGAGTGCCTGATATCCGAGGGTGGCATCTTTGTATCCGTAGCCTGCAGCTTTTGCACGAGAACCTCCTGCTTTCATGCCTTTCACCCTGCAATGATGGTCTCTATTGCCACCTGCATAGACTAGACAGCGTTAAGCAACACATGTCAACTGCAGAGCTTGAAAGGTATGACCACCATCAACGTGGCTTCACAGAAGTCTTTGGGCATGGTAAGCAATACCAGGACTCTGCTGTCCATCTTGTCCCACACACGACCTGGTTGCTTAGACCATGCTCTTGTCATGCAGGGTTTGTCACCAAGCTATCAAGTGCTGGCCTGGTGTACAAGCACTATGGCAAGGAGATTGTTGCAGCTGCTATGGGTCAGCCCCTGGATTCTCCAGCTGTTGAGACCACCTGGTTAGCAGTGTACAGATATTTCATGGAGGCCGTTGACGGCATTGACAATGGTGAGCGTAAAGCGTGTATGCATCAGCTGTTGTGCGCATATGTATGCACACCTGTTGCAATACCGTTCTGATTCTGTCTGTTCTTGAGACAGACATGTATGTTCAGTCCAGGTCAGCATAATGACACTGCAAACAACAGCTAATGCACATGTGTGAGTCAACCCACACTAGCAGGCCGCTGCACCTTGCTTGGCCATGTCATACCTGAGAGGCAGCTTTTCTCATCGCAGAGTCAATGCATCCTTTGCAGGCGTAAACCAGTACGAGAGTGATAAGCCTGCTCGGTATGTCAGCAATACGACCTTGTCATCCCGAGTGGGGAATCTCAATCCCCCATGGAATGGGGATCAGTCTGAGGAAGCTAGCGATGCCCAGTTCCAGAAAGCTATGCAGCTCACAGGACACGAATTCTCAGACGCCCTTGAGTACTACAGTAATGTAAGATCTGCATCAAGTAGCTGTCCAACGATGTTGCATCACTTTCCACACATTTTCCAAGAAAAATGTGTTGAAACACTGTGAGCAGCCGCACAATGGCTGCCATGCCTCAAGTGGCCATGCTGTTTGCTTGCTGTGTGTTGCCGGCTGATATTTTACAGAAACGGGGCTTTGTAAACCTTCCTGGCATACCCTGTGGTGTCTGTGTGGCTGCTTTTAGTGGCCCTGCACTTACGCCTGCCCCTGCTGCAGCATACATGTGTCCTCGTCACTCAAGGACATAGCCTGATATATACCTCAGCGACACAGCTTCATCATAGCAAATAAAACCGTCCATCAGGGCTTGAGTCCCAGCTTCGAAATCTGGTCGCCTGTTGGCTAAGCCCATGTCAATATTCATTATGACTTGTGTTATCATGAATTACATTGATTCTGTTCATATCCAGCATGGGCTTGTTTGAACTGCAGAGTTGGCTGCCAGCCAGGGCATTGGTCCAGGAAGCCCTAGAAGGGCGGCATAAGGTGGACCCCAGTGGGCAGATCATCAAGCTGCCTGTGGCCGGTTGCCCTTGGAAGGAGCACTTGGCTCAGCTTGAAGAGGAGCAGAAACTGGGTGATGCAATCAAGTTCTGTCTGTACGAGGTGAGCTGAAGTGTCATAGGCATGTCAATACCCTCTTGTGGAAATTGCTGCCCCACACTTTGGTTGTTCAGCTGCATTGGCCTGTCATAGGCCCTGCAGATGTCATGTGCGTATGTCAGTGTGAGGCAATCAGGATGTCTGTGTGTCTGTTTGTGTTTGCCATCATGATTGTTGATGCCTGTCAAGCGCATGGGCGCCAAACTATTGCTGTTGTTGCCTGCTTGGTGCACTGGGAAAAATGTATCAACAGAACAAGCAGACGTAACGCTTTGCAGCTTCTAACAGCTGCCGAGAGACCTTTATAGTATATGACGCCTCAGGCAATGCTGAGTTTGTATTGTTTGCAGGACACAAGAGCGCATACTTGGCGAGTGCAGACAGTTCCAGTAGAGGCAGGCAGCTTCCAGAGTAGGAAGCCACTGCCAAAAGCTTGGATGGGACTCAGAGACCAAGAGCTTGATGCAGAGTCTGGCATCTCAGGATGTGTGTTTGTGCATGCCAGTGGTTTCATTGGTGGCAACAAGACTTATGAGGGCACGCTGGAAATGGCCAAGCAGGGCCTGGCATTACCTTGAACAGCCTGAGTATATCATTCATGCTGACGATAGGGCTAAGCGCTTAGCAACCTGGACTGATGCTGACGTTCTTCCCTCAATGCGGCACGCATTTTGGAAACCGACCTACCGTATGTTGTTGTGGAAATAGACATCTCGAAATCAGACGTTCAATGCGAGATGTTTTCGTCCAAGCCTGCTTGCATGCAAGTAGCTGCACAAGCAGAAACGATTGAGAAGATTGTGCATTGCTAGCATATTGCAATGCCGGCCTGACCTGCCATAAGGTCATTGTCACAGGCTGATGTACAACTGCCGGGGCTGATCCGGCTGCCTGATGCTTGCAGCAATATCATATGCATGGCGAGTCATGCATGAGTCATGCATGCCTTGCATATTAAGCAGAGTATCACAACGCGTCGTCGCTGAACGTCTCAACTCGATCCACTCGAAGTCGTTACTGTTTGTCTGTTGTCGTACGCACATACTTATATTGTCGCAGCCGATCACCGCTGCGAACCTCTTGAACTGACCTGACCCGTACTGAAGGCATCGTTCAATATGTCTGCCGGCACCGGACTGTCCAAGATTTCATTCGGAAATAACATTCCAGGATGGGCAACTGCAGTCAGTAAAAGCCCAGCTGTGATCATACTACAGGTACGAACGACTGTGAAAACAACTGGCACTGGGTGTGTGTGCATGCTAAATCCTGGTTGGTTTTGGACAAAAACACCGAAAGCAACCGGTGTCAGCAAATTGACGTGTTGGATCCTGTCAGGAATGGTGGGGCGTCACAGATGAGATCAAGAGACAGGCACAGTACCTGCACGAGCAAAAAGGCTACAGGGTTCTGATTCCAGACCTTTACAAGGGCAAGCTTGGTGTTGATGCTGAAGAAGCTGGCCATGTGAGTTGTGCATCACTGTGATCTTCATGCTTGTGTGGATTCAGGCTCACGCAGGTTTGCTGCTGACAGCTCATGCCAGGACTGCCAGGATGTCATGTTATGCAATCTGAGCTTATGCGCATGACATTATTCCATCCAGAGTGTTGTCAGAACACAAGGCATCACATGCCCATCTGACTGGAGCTGACTGCCTGTCAGTCTTCTCATGGCCCCATCTGTTGTGTGCAGTTGATGGGCAACCTGGACTTTCCCCAGGCTGTGGAAGAAATTCAGCAGGCTGCCAAGTGGCTCAAGGAACAAGGCGCCCCTAAGGTAGCCACCCTGTTGGCAATTGCCCTGCCCATAAACTAACAATAATAATATCTCTTCAAATGCATTCCAGGTCACAATGAGCTAGGTATGTGCAGGCCAAGTCCTGTCGGCGTTCTGCAGCTCAAGCTGTAGGCTTGGCATTGCAGATTATGCATGCCACATGCAGCACACACCATGCAGATGTTTGTTCCATTGTTAGTATAGGTCCACAAATTAAGAAGATTGCTGCACACAGAACATTTTGTGCAAAATGCCACCAGTTCAACTTCGGTGAACAAGGGTGTCCACACTCAATCCAAAGGGCAATTTGGACCACTTCCTTAAGCATCTAAACTTACTGCTGATGCTTAGTAACATCGGTAAACGTTTCAGAGAAAGCAGCGACACAGGCAGGCATAAGCACAGGCCTCCTTCAGAGTCAGCAAGCATACACCTCAAGACAACATGGTTGCAGAGAACGCTTCCAGTGTTCTATAACCGTTCTGGCTGAGCACTAATTACATTAAACCCACAAGCTTCATTTGCTTAATGCCTCAGAAAAGTCACCGCAGCAATTGTCAGGTGGCTCCAAAATGGCCTGATCAAGCTAGAAACAGTTCTGCTCCTCATAAGACCTTCCCCGTTTTCATGCCTTCGGTCCTTCTTTCCTCGTGAGAATATCACTTTCTTTTCCCTCACAACATGAGCATTTTCAACTCTCATGACTGTAAAGGGCTCTCTGAGGCACAGATTGACATTGCACCTTGTGTGAATGGGGTTTTAAAATGCAAACTGCTGGATGTTGGTTGTCAACAGCTTTTGCTACTCGTCCTGTGCTAGCCCTGGGCTGCTGCCTTAGGAGGCTCCCATATAATCTCAAAGAACGGGGCTCCCTTTATAATTGCTGAAAATCGTAAATCTTTCTTTTTCCTTCTCTGATGTTCTATGTTTGAATGCAGGTTGGTTGCATGGGATTCTGCATGGGAGGGGCCCTGAGCTTCCTGGCAGGGCAGGAGGCTGACGTGGATGCCATCGCCCCCTTCTATGGCACCCCTGACCCCAAGCTGGCCAAGGTACCCCCTGCATGTTAGCAAACCTAGGGAGCACAGTGGGACAGCACATGTATCATCAGCATACTGACCTCATGTTGCATATGGCATGTATGTAGTATCAGGCAGCATACACAGTCATAGTATACTGACCTTGTGTCGCATATTACATGTATGCAACTTTAGGGCGGCACAGTGACAACAGACTTGCACTCTCATGTTGGCCATGAGTGTGCATGCCACACGTAACATGAGTGCATGCCATATGCAACATGAGTGCATGCCATACGCAACATGAGTGCGTGCCACGTGTAACATAAGTGCATGCCGTACGTAACATGTGGTTGCAGGTGGCCCCCTAAGGCCACATGGCCTGCCATCAGCTGTGCTGCCGTGCCCACTACTCAGTATTCTTGTCATGGGTTGCAGCTTATATACGCCCTGGAGGTGCTGCACAAGACCTGCCTGTTTGACTTTGTGAAGATGTTTGACATCAGCTTTTGTTTGGCCAGGTTCCCAGCTGAATTGGGTACACTACAGCACCTGTGCCATGTTACTTGGGTGGACATGTGCCTGTGATTTTGTCTGAAAGCAGCTGATATAATATTGCAAGTCTCTCAGATGCATCATAAGCACATGTCCACACTGAAAACATGGCACAAGTGTTGTAGTGTACCCATTTCAGCTAGCCTGCTTCGAATCAGCTGTGAATAACATGTTGCCGGCGTTTCATTTTGGATACTATTCCCTTACTTGGAGCCCTTCTTGTTCCCCCTCAGTGCTTTTATGGATAGCATGCAAACATTTCATTACCCTAAAGCTTGAAGACGGCAGATTGCACCTGTCCAAACGAAGACTTCACACCTGTGAATTGAGGACCAGGCTTGTTTAAAATTTCAACAGCTGGCAAATCGTCCTGAAACTTTTCTTCAGAGTTTGAAAGAGTGGATAAACAGCAATCTGCATTGTTTGCAGCCTGAGAAGATCAAGGTTCCTGTACAGTGCCATGATGGCGAGGAGGACTCCATGGAGGGCCTTGCTGACCCCAAGGTGAACCCCTGCTGCTTCCACATAGCCCTCCCCACCCCCACCCCCACCCCTGCTGCTCCCCTACAATCCCCTGCTGTCCTCCAGCATGCTGCACAGCTTGCTGCGTCACTAACTTACTGAATAGGTTGAATTTTGGGGTGCAAGTAGTATGTGATGACAGCACTGAATGCATCAAGTGCCCGGTAACATCCCTGTCTAGTCTGGCTTGAACATGCTGATATCTCTGTGTGCTTTGTGTAAAGATCATATGCTATGACCATGCTTACGTCTTGTTGCATGATATCTGTCATGCATGCACTGTATGTTTCTGCGGTGTTACACAGCCCACTGGCTCAAGAAACAGGCAACAGAGAAAGCATGCAATGAGCACATTGCAGATGATGAAAGCATTGACTGAGTGCTGCAGAGCCCTTTGTGCATCAAGACAAGTGTCAAACAACCTATGTGCCATCACGTGTGTATGCAACGCATGCAATTGCATGCAGACAGTGAAGGAGTTCATTGAGAAGGTGAAGGCAAACGGCAACAAGGACGTGACCCTGTACATGTACCCCGGGGAGGGCCATGGCTTCATGAATGGGGGTCAAGACATCCACAAGATGATGAAGAGTAAGTTCATACCCATTGTCAGTGATGCCTGTCTGTGGAATTGCACAGCAGCAAAACCTGATCTTTCCTGATAGTCATGTTTGCTGTGCTGTAAAGTACAGCACAAAAGTTTGTGAGGTACTTTGGGTATTGCCACCTGCTGCAACATGTGTATAGTTGTGCCAGAGCATGAGGTGTTGATGTCAACTGGAAACTGGAGATTAAATACACATCAAAATCTTCACCAATGAGAGGTGTGACTACCAGATTCTCCTCTCATTGGTGAAGATTTTGATGTGTAGTTGACCAAAACCCCAAGTGGCCACCAACACAGTGTGCTTCAAAAGGAACCTGCCATATACTGGATTGTTGAAAAAGGCTGATCGTAGCTTGTTACTGCACATCACCCACATGGCTTCGACCAAAACGTCTATGTATGCTCAGTGATTGACAGCCTCGCTGATGTTCTATTCATCCATCACAGTCCAAATACGGCTTTGCTTGTGTCCTGCAGCTGGAGGCCTGCCAATTGGCTCAACAGAAGCACAGAAGACTGCTTGGGGCAGAGTGTTCGAATTCTTTGGGAAGAATTTGTAAAAACACTGTGAGTATGTAGATCAATCAGGCTTGAGACGGAACGCTCCGATAGCCTCAAATGCGCCAGTGCACCACAAGTGCTTATGGTGCACTATTTGCTCAGTACTGCCATCATGCCAGCAGGTGCTCATTCTGTAAGGGCTGTGTTGCCCGCAGTAGCATGCATGCAGTTGCTGTAACAACTAATCATGCTGCTGCTCCCTGATGTTCTTTTGGCAAATCTGACAGGCAGCATTATGCTTGACCTTACTCTTGCTCGCAGACCTCCATTTGTGCATCGAATGATTGATGTGACACAAGTGGTGAATCATGCTGCTCTTAAGCATTCACTTGCGGCAACCGTGCACATGCAAATTGATGCCGTATCCTTCATAATACAGGCAACGAGTCTTTCTCATCGTAAGCTGAAAAGTGGAATGGCACTTCGACAATTGCAATGTTGACAAATTGACACTTGCAGCAGGACAGCACTCACGGGACAGTGCGAGCAACATGTGAAAACCTGCGTGATTCGCAGGGTTTTCATGTCATTACGTTCAGCAGCCATTTCGCAGCAAATGTTGCAATTGCAGTAACGGTAGTCAGGAATCTGCCTTCAGGCATGAGGTTTGAAGTACAAATACTACATGTGCATCCCCGCCATCCAGCTGCTTTACCAGGCTCTGCAGATCAGTGCATCCTTGGGAACGTGTATCTGAGATCCAATCTATCAAGGATCCAGCTGCTTTGGAGTTCGGCGTCAGCTTACTACTGAAAATTAGGTAGACAACCTAGACTCAAGGTAAACTTCATCTGACAACCCCCTTGCTAACAACTGTGCTGAAAACAGCCTAGGCCCAGGAGGGTTGCCAGAACGACCCCATGTCAACTAAAACATGCCATTCAAAACCAAAATTGCTTGAACTGCCAAGCTGTTCATCTTGAGGAACTTTCTAAGACTATCAAAAGGGAGTGTACAAGCAACAGAAGGGCTGAACTTCAAATGGTCCCATGTTCATGCATGCTGTTCTGCAACATGTGTCTCACTCAGCAACTCTTTATAAGTCATACTGGATGACCCTCTCATACTAAAAAGCTGTACATTCGGGGCCGTTTGTATTGTCCAATGTACACAGACAGACTGCATTAAGACTGTTGTAACCAACTTGTTGTCCCCAGCATATATGCCTCAAGCTGTCGGGACAACATGTGTCCCAACGGCAAAAGGATTCTTCTCATCTTCATTGAGCTCAGCAAAGGTGTGGTTCACATGACTGTGGCAGGCTTCATCAGCGCGCACAGACAGAAGCAAGTCCCTCATGGTGGCTTTGTCTCCTAGCTTCCAGTAGTCACGTGCAATGTCTGGCACCTGCGCACGCATTGCACAACATGCCTTAATGCCTGTGACACGTGAAAGTAAGATCAGTTCAAGTCTGCATGACACAATACAACGTGCAATTAGGCGGACGGCACTGCCTATCAATCTGCAAAGAAGACATCAACATTTGCTGACATCATGTCACGCGGAGCCAGAGAACAACAGCTAGTCGCTAAACTTCACCCCCTAAACAATCATGCACAGCATGGGTCCATGTTGCGCAGGTGCAGTTCCATTATGTAAAAGCATCCAAAGCACAAGCTCAACATATGTTGGTGTATCCAGGTGGGCTACCATGACAGCTGCCACCGACACAGCAAGCATGCAAGGCAGCCTTTGTGGCACTAGTAGACGGACTCCCATTGGGTAGATCAAGTGAGTAGAAATGCCTCACTCAACATCAAAGTGCAGCAGGCTGCTGGGAGAGAGAGAGCTATGAAAGAAGGAGAAAGCAGCAAGGATGTTGAGTAGAGAATTTTTGACATAAAATTAAGCTGCAGCAGGCTGCTTGGGGACAGAGAGCTATGAAAGAAGGAAAGGTATGGAAGAAGGATAGCTCCAGGCTGCCGCCTCAGGCGGCTCCAAAATCTGGAAAACTTTCTTTTCTTTCTACGGAAGAGGGATCGCTACAGAAGAAGCAGAGATCAGCATGGGTGTCTACCTTTTTGGTGTCCCATTCTGGCAGGCGGTTAGGGTTTAGGGTTTCATGTTTAGGGTTTATGGTGTAGAAGGAGAAAACAGCAAGACTGCATGGGTGTCTACCTTCTTGGTGGACCATTCCGGCAGGCGGTTAGGCGTTAGGGTTTTATATTTAGGGTTGAGAGTTTGGAAGGAGAAGAAGCAGAGAGCAGCATGGGTGTCTACCTTCTTGGTGGACCATTCCGGCAGGCGGCCCTTGTCCAGGTCGCTGATGCAGTGGGTGTAGGTCTTCACTGCTTCTTCTTCCAGGTAGCCCACAAAGGAGTGGCACAGCTTGGGGGAGATCACATAAGCCACAAAGTAGGCATTGAAGAAGATGCCCTATAGGAGAGACAGAAACACATTATGTTGGGAATTAGTAGCCTTTGAAGAAGAAGCCCTACAGGAGAGGGGACACCACGTATGCCACACAGTAGGCATTGAAGAAAATGCCCTACAGGAGAGAGAGACATATTCTGTTTGAATTGACAGGCATTCAAGAAGATGACCTACAAGAGAGGGGGGAACGCATTATATCAAAGTTAATAGGCATTGCACAAGACGCCCTACAGGAGAGAGGAAAACACAGATATTGAAGTTAATGGGCATTGAAGAAGGCGTCCTACAGGAGAGGGAGAAACACGTGCGGTTGGAATCAATAGGCATTGAAGAAAATGCCCTGCAGGAAGGGGCAAAATGCATTCTGTTGAAATTGATAGGCATTGAAGAAGATGTCCTACGGGAGAGAAAGAAACACTTTCTGTTGAAATTGGAAAGCATGACGCAGTGGCGCTGGCGTGCACATGCCCCGCAGTATGGCACCTTACAAGATTTGCAAAGAGGAGGTAAAGATTGGAGGAGGACAAGAAAGGGGAGGAAAAGAAAAAGAGCAGGTAAAGAGTGGATGACAAGAGGGAGAGGGAGATTTTTTTGGACATCTCTGATGGATGTGACGGGGTATGTGCCAGGATGTGTGACTCTGACAAATGATGCGTGCGCCAGTTGGCATAGCACATATACAAAACACATCATGCAGAAGACAGCTGTGGTATAAAAAAAACAACAGAGCAGACAAGACAGCAGATGCCAGGCAGGAAACAGAAAAAGAAGGACAAAGGTGAGAAGATGAAGAAAGGCAGGAGAAGACAAAGAGGCAGAGACACAATAAGGAAGATATACCGGAAACATGACTCAGGAGCTCTATTTAATCTCAAAACGTCTATGTTGATTCATTCAAAGACAGAAGACAGCAATGGAGAAGGAGAAGAACGACAGGAGAAGAAGAGCGGAAACCTGGCTGAGCAGCACCAGGCCTCTGAAGATGAAGAGGAGCAACATGAGAAGAAGAGGAGCAACATGAGAAGAAGAGGAGTGACATGAGAAGATCAAGGGGCAGGACCTGGCTGAGCAGCACCAGGCCTCTGAAGACGAAGAGGAGCAACATGACAAGAAGAGGAGCAACGTGAGAAGAAGAGGAGCAACATGAGAAGAAGAGGAGTAACATGAGAAGAAGAGGAGCAACATGAGAAGAAGAGGAGCGACATGAGAAGAAGAAGAGGCGGACCTGGCTGAGCAGCACCATGCCTCTGAAGACGAAGCCTGGTTGACGCAGCTGCAGGAAGGTGAGCAGGTGCATGCGCTCGTTCTCGGCCTCCTCCAGCAGTGTGTGGATCCAGCCGTTGTCACGCCTCATGCTGCGCAGAGACTTCATATGACGCAGCATCCCACCAACCATCCCTGGGACGCCTGTAGCACCACAATGAACAGTCAGAATACATCTGCTCTTGATACATACTTGTGGACTGTATCTTGCTGTTGATTTTTCAGTTAATTGCATACTGGTCCTTTGTTTTGTGGGGCATCTTGATTTGTCTACGATGATGACACCATGGGTGTCTGTGACCACCGTGTTTTTGTACATCTGCAGCATAGTGTGCTACAACAGCATGGTGCATGTCTGTCATAGCGCCTCAAAGCATCTGTAACAACATTTTTATCGTGTGTGTGTGTGTGTGTGTGTGTGTGTGTGTGTGTGTGTGTGTGTGTGTGTGTGTGTGTGTGTGTGTGTGAGTTGTGTGTCATGTGCATCTGTAGCAACTGTGTAGTGTGTGTCTGTAACACCACAATGTGTCTGTAACACCAAAATGTGTCTGCTTTGCTTATATCCCAAGATGGCTCTGTATGCCCATACATGCATATATGTGTGCAAGCTGATTGAAGCAAGTCATGCAGACAGCTGGATTCAGGCCTGAAATTGCACACAGACAGCATTGCATGTCGTATATTATGACTGTGAAAGCGTTGAGTGTACAGACAGTGCTTGAGGTATGCACACAAAGACTGACATGCTCAGCCACTACCAGCTGTATAGGCTCAGGGCATGCTGGACACTTCAGGTCAAAGGGTCTGTCCAGACGGATGTGACTGTTTGTATGTCTGTCTGATTGTGCATGCCCTCATGAGGATTAGCAGCAGGATGATGCCTTTTGTACGGCATGACACAAGCCTCTGTCGTCAGCATGCATGCTGTCATATGCATCTATACACAAATCCAATTATGTGTATGAAGAATACTGACAAAAACAATGATATTTGCATTAGTTTTGAAGAACAGCGCAGTTATGACGACAACAAGATTTGTGCCTCATCTTCAAGCGCTGGCAAAAACCCGATATTTTGCAAAGTCTTACCGGCAACAGTCTCCAGGAAGAGGATACGGCGCAGCCATTTGCGCTCGTTCATGCTCTCCAGGTTGTAACTGGTGATGCCATCAAAGAAATGACGCGCCACATACACCGCAAAGTTGGCCAGCTTCTGCCGGAACTGCATGCATGCCGCCAACAACTTTTGTTTTATGTTTATGTTTACATTTACGTGTATGTGTGCGTTTATAATTATGTTGATGTTTATGTTTATGTTTACGTTTACGTTGATGTTAATGTTAATGTTTATGTTCGAGTAAGGACAATGAGCACATTATTTTCCCCCTCCTTTGGACTGCTTTTGCATGTGGTCTCCTTTTTGCCATTCCTTTCTGGCATCCTTTGGCATGCAGCACATCACAATGTTTGACCTGACTCCGAAACTCCTGATGGAACTGGTTAATGCCAATGCAACAAGACAGTGCAGAACATATTTACATCCTTCCAAACGCATGTCAGAATCAGGTTACCCTGCTTCAGCAGCCATGCAAACTGGTGTAGCACTTTGATCAGCACCAGCTGTACTGATCATTGCAATACAAAGCTCATCACATACACATGCCCATGACTTTTACACAGTGGACGCTGATATACTCTCTACCTCAGGCCTGTGAGAAAGTTCCGCCATCTCACCTTTTCAGGCACAATGTGTTTAGGTTTGACACTCTCGGTGTACTCAGAGCTGTATACAGGCTGCATGAGGGAGAACTCCACGTCAACCTCGTTCTGTTGCTGCTCGCCATCTGCTGCCATTGTCTGCATGCCCGGCTCTGGTGCAATGTGGCCCTTCTCAAAGCTTTTGCTGTCTGAGGTGTTGGCTGCACCTTGGCCTACATGCTCATCTTCAAGTTTTGTTTCCTCTACTGGATCATCCCTTTGAGCCAACTGCAAGAGCAAAAGAGGTATTACTACGCATGTACAGTGGTTGTAACCTTGGCTAGCATGTAAGACCAGCAGATTGGCACAGGCTTTACGACCACGCTGACAACTTGAATCTATGCAGTGATGACCTCATGCTGATCAACTGTGACTCGGAAAACATAGTGCCGACCATCATGGCTTCAACGTGAGTGGAGCTTGTGGGTGCATGTCATTGCATGTGATGGACGCCCAGTAGCTGGGATATGTGATCTCTCACAAGCAGAGTCGAATGCAAGGGTAACTCGGCATGCCACTGCATCAGCATGCAACTGCTATGACTGCATGAGTCTATGCTGGTCTGCACAGAGAGCATGCCTGCTGTGCATATTGCAGAAGCAAGCAAGACTCTGGGGATGCCCATGTACACAAATGCTGCTATCATGGATTTTGGCGACGCATCAGACTTTTTGATATTGTGGCCATGACAAGCTGCAAAGTCTCTGGTACGCACAAACTCACGTTGCAATGATGCCAATAAGCAAGCGCTCACCCCTGTGCGCCAGCGGCAGCTTCCTGAAATCAAGGTGGGGTTGAACGTCTGCTGCACTCTGGGAAACAATGCTGCTGGAGCGTTTCCCAGCAGTGCCAGAGCAGGTGACCATGCTGGTTGTGCCACACAGAGAGCACGAGTGTGACTGCAGGCTGCAGAGGAAGCAACAGCCTCTGCTGAGGCGCGACACAGAGCCCTATATCCGTGAGCTGACGCAGTCCTCCACATGGGGTCAGACTGCGCGAAGATGGTCGCACCTCCTGTTTGTTTTGCGTTGATACAGAAACCTCAGCTCTATTGTACAAACAGCTTTGTAAAACAGAGCTGATTGCAGAGCGGAAAGTGACTCCGCTCCAGCAAAAGCGGGACTAGTCCACGCAAGCAAGGCATAATTCAGGAACGAGCTGCAGAGGGGCAGGCAATGCATCGCACGTCAATTGCAGCGTATACGGGTGAGAAAGCAACTTACTGACCTATGGCATGGTACACGCAGGAGAGAATGCCGACGAATATCGGTGCAGAGATCACGAAGCTTGCCTGATAAATGTGCACAAGCGCGCGCGGGGCCCAGTCCAAAGGATCCTCTTGCAGTAAATGAGTGGCACTCCTAGCTCAAATGTGCAGAGCTAAGCCTTCCAAGCAGTCGAGCGACGAGACACGCGCAAGAATTCAATATGGTATGGATGTGTTTAGTCATGCAAGCGTGATGGTTTTGCATGAAAATAGAACGTTCTTCCAAAGAAGAGCAATGCAATTACAAAGAGTCTTTGATGCTTGTTTTCTTGGTATGAATCCGATGATCAGTTCCCGAAACTGCACTATTCAGCAAAGCTCGGTAAACCGTCGGGATCAGTGTGTACATAGATAGTGTCACTGCAAAATATGTCGGTTTGATGCTTGTTTCTTTGGTACGAGCATCACAGCCTGGTTTGTTTCACGCATCGCTAACCTTACCAAAATTTTCTACCAACTTGGACCATGCTTAATTTGACAGCCAAGTTTGCATGTGCCGACCTGCGCCCACATGTGCCGAGTGTGCGAGTGTGCGAAAGTTGTCCTGTGGCGCATGATGCGGCAAAGAGTGAATCAGATGTTGTACAGTCTAGTTTTGTTTCATGTCATATCGTGTTTACAGATCATAAATGTATGTGGTTTGCTGTGCTGTAATTGGTCTCTGTACTTCCTGGGGTCCAGATGCACCATCGGTGCAGGACGTGCCCCAAGGCTGCAGCCCATCTGATGCCGACATCATGATCAACATCAAGGCCGGTTTCAGTAGACTTGGCACATGGGATCATGCCCTGCCTGTTGCTCCTGTTGCCCTGCTGTTGTTGCATTGAGAGAGAGAGACAGAGAGATTGCAATCCTGATGCTGAAAGAGGTGTCGTGCGGCGAAGAAGCCGATCAGTTCCTTTAGTGCGTTTGGTGGACATGAGTGGCGGCTTTTTGAAACGCTTGCATAGCACGTGGTCTTCTGTGACTAATGTCGATCGCAACAAGAAGTCCTCTGTTGTGTTGCGTCAGCGTTGCGCTCCAACACACTCCAGCGCTGACTCGCCAGGACCAGTCTGCAAGAGCAGAATAGTCAGGCAATGTTCGTAGACTGTAGTGTTGGATTTATGTTACTGAGAACTCAAACCTCCTGAGGAGATCTCAGGATCTAGATGTGGTGACCGTTGCGGTTTGTGGTAAGCGCAGGACATTGCTGTAAGCTGAAGTTTGTCATTTGTCTTTTGCCGCACTACACACGTGAACGAAAGTTTCCCCGCCGCTTTCGGTCAGCTCAAATAGCTTGTCTTGCAGTGACCGACAGACCTCGCTAGATAGAAAGTGGCCAACTCTCTCTCCAGAAGTGCTGCAACAACCGACTGCGCTTTCACCAAGCGACAGAGATGTCAACTGGCCGAAGTCTGCATTTTGAGAGCGCAAGTGCTTCGTTGATGCAGCTGACAAAACAGCTGCAACAGCAGGAAGACAAAGTATTGCAGGTATGCATTGTGCATGGTCGACACCTGTGTTGCATTCCACAGAGTCTTGCAAGGATGCTGTTGAAAACAACATGTCTTAAACTGCCAAGCACTGTTCCGCAACATGCAGAATTCAGGTTTGCTGTGCAGGCACAAGCAGCAGTAGATAAGAGGGCTGAAGAGTTAGATAAACAGGCTGAAGCTTTGGCACATGAGAAGCTGAAAATGTCAGCTGTTGGGGTAGCAGACAATGATGTGTTAGATCTCAATGTGGGCGGTGTGTCACTTTCTGTTAAAAGAGCAACACTCACTCAGGTGAGTTGGTCATCAACACAATACAAACTCCCTTGTCTAGAATTTGCATCCGTGGTCCTGCGACTCTGCAGTCGCAAGCCGTCAATAACGTCATTTGCACAAGTCTTGCATCAAATGGCAATGCACATTGTCATTTGCACATTGTCAACCTGACATGGTGTTCATAGCTGCGCTGGTTCATGTACACAGCTGTCACCAGTGTAGCATAAGCTGCAAGCCTGCGTTAGCCAGCCTCTGGACTCTGCAGCACACACACAAGAGCAACTCAAACAAGCAGTGCAGTTGGCTTAGTGTGTTCTCCATGCGCAGGTGGAGGGCTCACATCTGGCTTCCATGTTCAGTGGACGCTGGGAAGACTGCCTAGACCATGACTCAAATGGCAGAATATTTTTGGATTTTGACCCTTACAGCTTCCAGCAAATTCTGACAATGTTGCGGTGCCGTCCTTTTGACCTAGCAAACAATACGGTGCCCCCTGAAGCCATCATCACGCCTGACAAGCTACACGCCTACAAGTGCCTTGTTGATTATCTTGGACTGGAGGGGGTATGCGGAGCTGCAGACGAATCCTCCACTTTGCCATCAGATGCATGCCAGCTGACACATGTCAGCGACAATGCTATTGTCACCCAAGGCATGGCTAAAGGGCAATGGGGAACATGTGTTTCACCTACCAAAAATCATTATGCAGTTGCAAATGCTGGTCCTCGTATGTCAGAACAGCAAGTGCTTGTGGAGAAGGGCACACATTTGTGTATCTGGGAAGGCAGCTGCTTGCTGAAGAGCCTCAAACGTGCTCTGCACTGCCCTGATGTCCCTTGTCATGACACCTGGTGCCTTCTGTTGTACCCTTGCAGCGTTCACATCCCTTGAGATCAGCCACAAGTACACCTCATTGCGTTCAATGGGTGTGCACACTAGCAAGCCTTGCACTTTCTGAAGCTGCTGAGATAGCTGCGGACTGCCCAGCTCCTGCAGCCACAACTGGAGGGCAGGCCGCAGCTTGGTCTCAATGTCCCAGTTCAGGTAATATTTGTATTGCTTCAGAATCTTCTGGGTGACCTCAGCAGGTACGCCTGCCTTGGCAAACTCTGCCTGAACAGCAGCAGATTTGCCAGCAGAAGTCAACTTGGCATCTGATGTGATGAGCTGGCAGCGCATGCTGTTCCATGGCTGCTGCTTTGACAGGTGGCTGTGACCATGGCAGAGGTGAAGACTGAGCAATCGCAGCCTGGCGCACAGGGGCAGCACTGGGAGAGCACTCTGCTTTGCTCCTGAGGGCTGTCCTGCGACAAACACAGACACGCTGATGTTCTACCGCATATTGATGAACAGCTGCAGACATTGCAGCAGCACCACCTGTACAAAATCTGGTTGCTCTGCCTTTAAGCCGCGTTGGTGATTGGAATGACGCGCAAGCCAGGTTTGCAGCAGAGTTGCAGGAAGCACAGCTTTCACAATGAGTTTCACCTTGCAGTGACTGAAGCATGGGTTACCTTGTCTGCTGAGCATGCTGTCTTGGATGGCTTGCGTTGAAGCACCACTAGCATGAGCTGTGCAGATTGTTTCACCCACATCCTGCAGCAAGAACATTGTTCTGATAATGCTGACAGGGGGGTTTGCAAGATGTGATTTTGCAGAGGATTGGAAGCTAGGACCAGCCCAGCAACTGAGAAATTTGCTGTAGTGATTGTCTACGCAGGAAACTTGTGGCTTGAGCGACGCTTTGTACAGCATGGTCTCTGATACACTCCCTTTGTGTGTTGCTGCTGAGCCAGCAGAAAATCACCTTGGCAAGGAGGCTGGTTGCCAGCCTTCTTGCTGAGATCATCTTGACTCTGGTCTTTGCTGCAGGGAAGACATTTGGTAAGCACTGTCTTCAGTGTAGCATATATAAGGTGAATTTTGTGCACACCTTTGGTTTGCCTATCTGTCGGAAGAGGATGAATACTGGGTTTACTCGCGAAACTTCAGCGTTCTGAATGACTGTTGTTCAAAGTGCCCTGCTACGCCTGTACTTCACATTACGCAAAAGAAGACACGGCTTTTACTTACGCATGCAGGTTGCCACTGACAGACTGCAACATATTGTCGACCAGAGCCGGTCTCAAGGTTTACTGTCTTTGCAAACAATGTCACAAGAAGCTAATGGTATGTCGCGCCACAGTCCATATGCAGTTCAATGCGCGCGCAGCTGCCAAGGCTCATCCTAATCCGATATGACTAACGCATGAGTCATGACCATTGACATATGTTGCACTAAGTGTCTTGCAGGCGAAGCTCACTGAGGCAAACACAAACAAATGTCAGCTTTTAATTTTGGGCTGTGTGACCTGGGACTCGCGGCCATACCATATAGAAGCATGCATGCTCGTGCTACTGCAGCATTCAAGATTGTGGATAACCATTTACATCCTATATAGGAAGGTAGCTATAGCACAAGGACAAAATGAGAAGCAGACTGAGCTTTGTACTATGTTACAGGACGGGCAAGGATTTGCACGCCGCACTGCTTCTCAGCCTGGGCACATGCACCGTGCAAGCTGTTCCAAGAGGCAAAGTTGCAACTTCACAGACAGAAAATGAATGGCTCCACCAATTGCACATGACTTTGTATGACAAGCATCTGGACCACATCAGGTACGGCTGCTCTCTCCACATGCAGCCTGTATGGTACACTTGTAACAGGTGAACAAGAATGAGCAGCTCGGTCACTTGGCCAAGGTGTGGAGTAAGAAGCAGGCACGCTCTCAGCCGAAGCTGCCACACACCGTCAGGCAACAGCAAGACGTCATGTTGTCTGTCCCATTCATTTTGGCAACTTTACCATGCAAGAGAGCACCTGCTGACAGATGGAACTTGCCGCAAGATCACTGTAGCCAAAGCAATGAGACGCAGTCCAGTATGATGTCTGACCTGATACAATGAGCTATCCAGGCACTGGTCAGGCTGTCGCCTCTCCAGTCTGGAGTGGCTGGGCTGAGTGCCCTGCAAGGAAGAGCCATGCTCTCTATCAAAATACTGGTGCACACATCATGGCATGGTTCACAACATGCAGTAAATGGACTCTTGTTTGATGCATGCACACTTAATTGCATCCAGCCTGAGAGTTGAGCCTGTGGCAGACCTGCAGCTGTTTGCAGCGTCATTGCGACAGCTGCAACAGCCATGAATGTGATGCAACACAGCGCAATGCAAACTCATGGTTAATGTTCAAATCCATTCACATGAGGGGCTCGCCAGCAAGGCATGGCAATATAGTGTACCAATTGAGCTACACATGCTTCCCAGCAAGCCGCATTCACAACACAATGCATTAGCGCTTTTGCGCTGTAAGGTATGCATGGTGGTGCAGCATGCATCAGAGACCACCCTGCAACTGCTACACAAGTCCACAACAGAGCCATTATTGACTGCCATGGCACCAACAGCCATTGCATATGCACTTTCCAATGAAAGCAGCATCACTGAGCAAACAGTTGTTGGCCCAGTACTTGGCAGAGCCTGCTCATGACTAGCATGGCTTCTGCGCAATCAATTAAAAAACTACTGAGTCAGCACTGCAGCATTGCATGAACAGTGACAGACAACAAATGAAAGGGTGACAGCTTGTACATATGCTTCTCTTGTGCAGCCCGTGTCTGTTGATGGTCAGTGCATTCTGACACAGGAAACGCTCACCTGATCGGAGACATGTCAGCTGTCAAGCTACTCATCAGCATGTCTTGGGGGAATCAGACTACAAGGGCTGGACTAAGTGCCCTGCTGGAAAACTGCCCTCCTGCCCTGCCACAACACTGTGGCTGTAGAATTGCAAGTCATTGTGGCAGTTAAAGCAGGCTTGATGACGGTCAGTGCATGCATCACGTTGTCATGCTGCTTCCAAGCACACAAACCTGACATTGAACTTGAGCACTGAGTCAACATTGCTGCTGCATCACTTCGCAGCTCACCTTGTTCCAAACATGAGGTTTTGCACACCTACAGCATTCAACATGTGTCTGTATCTGGCCTGCTTACCAGCATAACATGGCATTGTACAAAGCCAGAGATTGGAGGGTGGGCTGGCCATCAGGACTATGCCTTACCCAGGCATCAAGCTGCTCAGTTGTCAGCTGCAGGCATGCCCGTGCTGATATTACCACCTACACCATTGATCACTGGCATAAAGCATAAGCATAGCTCTGATTTCAAAAATGAGCCTCAATAAATCTGCATGAGTGCCCATGGGCAAGTCTGCAGCCCTGCTCTGTACAGAAGCAGGGCCAGAAGACAGGCGCGACTGTTTTCCAGTTGCGAGTCAGGCCACTGGAAAGCACCAACGAGCCAAGGCTGCAAGCGCATTAGGCTGTGCTGCAGCAACTGCTGGACAAAGTTGCAGCTACAGCTTTCTTGCTGAGCCGCTTGAGGATTTGTATCACAGGCACACAGGGTTGCCTGACACTACAACCTTGTCACAGATGCACACCGTACCGAAAGTAATGTGTTCAAGGCTGAAGCCTTACCAGCAGAACCTGTTGGAACAAACATACAGGATACTTTAATTGGCCTCTAAAACAGTCCACCGAATTTCTCAGGGCACACCTCGATGGCCAAGGCGGCATGCTAACCCCCCCTCAGGTGGCACGCTAACCCCCTCTCAGGCGCGTAGACCTCACTCTGAAGTCTCTGCACGGCAGAACACAATGTGCTGTCAGTTCACAGAAGCATCTCTGTGCCGTTCAGCATCTCAACATTGCATGCTGCTAGCACTGCATACCATAAATGCATTTCAACTAAATTCAAATTCATTCAGATCAGGCAACCAATCAGCTGATACAGTTGCTGTCTACAATGCAAAAGGTCAAGCTGACTGGTATGTGCATGTGTCTGCTGTTGACATAGGTGTAATGTTGAAGCTCACCGTCTGCCCTGAAAGCTTGAGCAAAATCCTGATCAGACAGAATGGCCAGGGCTGCCAGGTGGTCCTCTGCCTTGAAATCTGCTTGCTCACTTGCTATCCTGGACAGCAGCTGCCACCTGGGAGCCAGCCTGTCAGGCAGAGATGTGAGCAGCAGTTCCTGCTGGGCAGCAATGGCCTCAACTGACAGCTTCATGTGCTGTCTCAGAAACATCCAGCGC
>JAABUK010001778.1_pt1 | contig 40289 bp, 18 predicted proteins | sample 5559141 | NCBI WGS metagenome assembly JAABUK01 (sample SAMN10711869, study PRJNA513367) | rock metagenome | isolation source: Antarctica rocks | place: Antarctica: Victoria Land, Pudding Butte nord | collected 2016-01-03 | reverse complement strand
CCTCTTCCCAAATCCCCCCCGACTTCTCTACGCCTCTCCTAAGGACTATTATGAACCCCGCCGTCTGCCATCTGCCGCGCACTGTGGTGAAAAGGGAGGGGTTCTCTGGTGACAGGAGCATAGGCACAGTCACACGCACCACGCTCAGACAGGAGATATATAGGTATGGATAGGTAGCAGAACCATAAGTCTCACATCCGGACGTATAGAGATAGAGATAGATATAGATAAAGACATAGAAGGGGGCAAGGGAAAAAATAATGATTACTAGATAATCAACACAGGTTGTATTGCCAATCCTTTTTGCATTTCACTAGGATGATATCAATGAGGTTCAAGGATAAGTACAGCACCAACTCAAGCACCCGCACCTCCATATTTGTAAACGTCCAAGCGGTGCCCATATATATCCAGAAGCTTTTTACATGCTTATTGAAGATAGCAATTATCATTAACCCGGCTCAAAGAAGCCGATACTACTATCTCACCCCCACAATGATTTGATTCAGTGCTACTCACACACCCCATCTCAATAACCACCGCTCGCCGCATCCGTACCAGCGCCCACATCCCCAACCTGCTGCGCATCCGGCTCATACGGATACTTGCTAATAAAGGCTTCGCCGACCCAAGTTTGGAGGTTCGGCGCCGTGACGGACAGGTCGACGGAGCAGGTCGGTTGCTTGGTGCCAAAGGTCAGTGCGTCGGTCACGCTGCCGTTGACGACGTCGATGCGCACTTGGTGGATGGTGCCGCGCGTTGGGTCGCCGAGGAGGAAGTTCTGAGGGGCGATGATCATGGATGATTGGGAGGTCTGTGGAGGAAGGATCGGTCAGAAAGTGCCCAGAGAGACTGGTAAGAGATTGGAGATGCCTGGAGGCACTGAAGGAAGACTTACTGTCATGACCGTGTTGGGTAGGTCGGAGGTATCTGGTACGTGATGCATGCCGAGGTTGAAGTAGCTGCAGTTCATGCGATGTTAGTCATCACTTCGAATGTTGATTCAGGAGGCACGGGAACGATGCTTACATGACAATATCTTCTTGATCAAGCGATTCCCCATTGAAGAATTTGGCGAAATCAACCACCGGGTTGAACGGGTCGAACGAGTTGTAAGGATACGCGCTGTGAGGTTCGCTGTCTTTATGCTGGACAGCATAGAGATGATTGGTCGCCCAGTTCACAGAGGTACCAAGAGTGCTTGAGTTCTGGACTGTGAGGTAGTTTCGGTTACCAGTCGCTAATCAGGTCAGCTTAGTGAATTTGAGGACGAACTTCACTTGCCTGGCATGATTTTCCAGCCTCGATATTCCCCATATTTGTTGGGGGCGTCCTTGTTTACTACAGAATACATGACAGCGTTGTTGACATCCCAATTCAATTTGGCGTCATCTTCCGAGGTGATGAATGATCGATCAAATGTCATCGTATTTCTTGCTTTCCCGTTAGACCAAGGATACCTGAGGCGTGGATCAGTACGACATTCGATCATAAGTGGTCGCTGAACTCACACTTGGGTAGTAGGGACCAAAGCGTTCTTCACAAGACTGTTGGCAGTCCCGGCCACGTCGAGATCTAATTTGTAGTTCAACACGTGGTCATGCATTGACCCTAACAAATGATCATGGATATGGAAGCCGTCGTTGGTAGGATTGCCTGAAGTCCAGAACGAGGACTGGATATATCCAGATGCTCGAACGGTGACATGGATAGATCCATCGAGGAAGAATTCATAGTCGAACATATAGTCATAGTTACCGACGGTTGCGACACTGCGTAAAATGAACGCAATATTCTTGGTGTTGCTGACGTAAGTGGGGGCAGTGTGACGCTGGATAGGGTACCCGGTGTCGAACTCAAACAGGCAAATGCTGCTTTGGTGAGTGTGAGTGGTCTCATCCACGTAATAGGAGGTATTCAGGTAAGTGGCGTAGGCAGGACAGTCAAAGCCGCTGACGAGTTGGTAAGAGGATGAACCGAACCCGAACTCGCTATCAAGATACGCGTTCGAGGCCTGGAACGGGTCGGATGCAGAGGCATAATGAGCTACAGCTTCCTGTAGCCCCACCTCGTAGATGAATCTTTCTCCTTTGTACGCGACGTTATGTAGTTGGACGCCCAAATCTCGGGTTGAGGAAAGGTAGAAGCTGAAATCCACTTCCACATTTGTTAGCTTGGGTGCGTTGAATTTACAGAAACATGCTCAACGTACTCCACTCTATGTATCCCTCCTGCTCGTCCACAGCGAAACGTGGCACATCTGCTTGTACAGGAACCGGAGGATTGAGCTCGTCATGGGGGATAGAGTCACCGTTGTAGTCTGTGCAGGCCCAAGCGCCATCAGTATTCAGACCTGGCCTGACAAAGCTTGAAGAGTTGAGTGCCTGGCGGAATGCCGCCTCCGACTCGTAGAAGATTCCATTGTATTGCCAAGCCACAACGGACCACTTCGAAGGATCACGACCAGTAATATCAGATTTGAACATGAGGCCGCTGAGCAAGAGATATTCGTCGAGACATGGGGTGGTATTGATGTTGTAGAACTGATTCCACTGAAAAACTTTGTCGTCTTCAAACGTCAGCGGTGAACTGCCGGCGACCGCCAAGGTATCATTTGGAGCTCCTAGGGCCGTCTTAACAACAAAGTTAGCACTGTCAACATGGGTCGGAGATCGACTTACGCCGTTGAGCAGAGATTGGGTGATATCAGCAACGCCGGTACTAATCTGGTACGAAAATGCCAACAATGCCGCCGAGTCCTGATCGTAGATACGGATATATCCCTTCCCCTTGTTGTATATGGCGTCCAGTGTATTCAAGGTGGTCGACCCATTGGCAACGGGCAAAGGCCCAACCTGGTATTCTTGGATATAGGGTTCAGGTGTGGCACCGAATCTCACCACGACCCGAGCATAGCGAACTGGTGCCGCTGCGCCCGAGTCGAAGAAGGAAAGTGCATCGGATTTGTTGGGTTGTAACAGTTCAACATGCAGAAGCGTGTTGTCCCAACTGTAAGTATATCAGTCTTGGCAGTGAGCTTGAGCAGAACCTGTGGGAGAACTTACGCAGTCGCAGTCGCAGCTGCTGTCAGGTTCACGTTGTCCTGACTATGAAGGAAGGACGTTACGGCAGCGGCCTCATCATTGGTCAAACCTGCAAAGATATTCGGCTTAGGTGCCTTTGTGGTGATCTGACTCCCGGAGCCGCAGGCGGTAGGATTAGAAGCTTGACGTCGATCGATGGAAGCTCTGCGCCCGAATTTACTGCTTTTACCGCTTTGTTTGTTGACGCTGCCGGGAAACATTCCATGTTTGACAACATGAGGGCTTGGTGCGCGTAATCCACGGCCTTGTTTAGTGAACGAGAGGACCGGCGCGGCGATGAGGAGAAGTAAATACAGAAATAGCATGTTGACTCCTTGTGGCCGCTCTATTGCACCGATGAAGCCCATGGGGAAAGAGGGACACCAAGCTCTTATGTGTTGAGGGCCTCATGATTGAAGCATGGTGGCCCTCACGCGGAGTCGCGATCATGGAGCTAAGGTCGCCTCTGACCTCACATGTGAAGAAATCCAGTTGACAAGGAAGTGGCCAGGGTCGAGATTCGGCCCTGCATAATCGTACGCGTTTAGCGTCAGCGTGGATGCGCCACGGTATGGAAGCTGTATGGCCATCTTTGCCTGAATGGTAGCCCTCATTACAGGCCCGCGATGATGGAGCTAATGTGGCCTCCTACTTACTCCATACGTGGAAAAATTCAACAGACCAGGTGCCGGCAAGCATTGACGAGGTCGAGACCCGTGCATGCAATGTGTGATTATCTCGCGCTTAGCTGCAGGACAGAAAAGTGTAGATGCTCCGAATGGTTTACCGGTGAAGACTGTATGGCTTTCGATGCTTTTGATGCTGGCGTTGTGGCTTCATTGTTTGGTTTCCCGATATCAAAATGTTGTCAGTCCGAAGGTTTATGTGCCGTCTTCCAGATCAGGCAAGCGTGATGCGCCATGCCTCATGTTGCATGAGGTATAATCCTCTTCGGGTAGAGCAGTGGATTCGTGTTCAACGTACGCTAGCGCATCATGCATGCGAACAGAACGACTTCGATGCCATGACCCAATGCAGCCCGGAGGCAGCCCCGCATTCCTCGCCAGATTGGCCTCATTCATTTGGCCGCGTCTCGACTGCAGGGAACGGCGTGTACATAGTAAAGGCCCCTGAGATTCTTGCTTAGCGTTACCTGACCGTGCCTGACGATTTTCGTATGTCGTTCTGGGCTAACACAAGAGGGCTGATGCGCACAGTACTACTGTGTATGCGATGGCGCCTCGACAGCAAGGGAGATCCTGTCGATCAGCTAGGAGGAACCAGGTTCAGGGCACTGGGAATGGGGAAGGGCGGGAGGGCGGCGGAGCTGGGGCCGCTGGTGACCGCTCGCGGCGGTCAGCGTCATCGGAAGGTCGTAACGGCAAGCTGTGACTGACTAGAACGTACAGGAGATCAGGGTCCAGGGTCCAGCTAGCAGGACCCCGTCTTTCACTGGTTTCTGCAGCCAAAATCCTGCAGCCAAAGAGACCTACCTTACAGCTGAGAGTTTCTGCTTGTTCCATATGGCGGCGCGACTGTGTGGATGTTGGTCGTGACCTTGGAGACTGATGAAGAGGTCAGGGAAGGAATCGTCGCTTCGAAATCAGGGCGCATACGAGTGATCATCCAGGAAGTCTCAACAGAGTCACCGGTATCGCTGGTGTACTTTGACCTAATCAAGCCGATACTTTGTCTTCCAGCTTAGCCACCTCCCATTCGCGCCCTAACCAACTGCGACACACGGGAGCTATGCAACGAAACCAGAGGCATAGGGCGAATGCTGCCAGTCTCGGAAATACGCGCGTCGTCCTCCACTGCTTAGTAGTAGCACCAGAATATACTCCATTCGCTTACTTCAAGTGTCACATAGCTCGTCCGGTAGCCTGAGTATCCTCATCTTCATCTCATGCAACCGTAGCGTCGATATGGTATGAAGTCGCTCTCGCTGACGAAGACTGTCTCGTGTAATTCTGCCACTTTGCCAGCGGGCAGCTGTGTCAATCCCACCACAAATGTCATCTTGATCCCTGCTCTTAGCTGTAGTAGACCTATTCGATGCTGCCCGTCCGTTTCTCTACGCCCGTAATGCTGTATACCTTCATGGGCTGCCAGATTCGTGCCATGCGTGAGATGTAGTATTCAGGCGGCAACCCTCCGCGCTGTCAATAATTGATTGTGTCATGTCCACCATTAGCTTCTTCCAAGTCACCAGCTCTGGATTGGCGTAGCTTAAGTAGGTACCGCTTGCATTGAATGCCATAGACTGCAGCCGGTTGCTAGAATGGGGCCATACGGGTAGTGTAGTATTCAAGGCTCGCAATGTGGACTGCAACGTGGCGAGGACGAAGGGAAGGCTGAGAGGAGGTAGGAAGGTTCGATGTATGACAGTCTAGGCTGCGACGACCTAGAGAAAACCTGGGTCAGCCATAGGAGACAGCAAAATGGCCAGTATACCGCATGCAGTATACAGACTTACAGCCATGTTGCCTAGGAGTACTGGGTCCAAAGCATTCCGATCCAGGACTTGATAGTACCGTACCATAAGATGAAACTATATCCAGTAATTGTACGCGTACAACTGATGTGTCCAATCGATGCCGCTCATGCCAGACGCAAGTATGGGCGAATCAGCGCCTAATTGAAAGGATAGCAGGTGGATACTGAAGCGTTGCAGCAGATTACCATAACATTGATTCTCATGGGATCTGTCATGTGGTGGATGAAATGTGGGCGGATAATGAATGTGCATGCTGTTCGAGCGTCCTATTCTATCTGGCGGAGCAAAGGGATCCTCCCCAAGTGCATGACGTTGCCAATTCGCGCGTGCGCCGGAACTCTTGAAGGCGTCAACCACGGCTGAACAGTACCATGTCAGCGACGCTCAACGGGTCAATTAGTCGGTGGGCAACTGCAGTAATGCCTGAGGACGAGGACGGCGACGAGTCCTGTCCTTTTTAGAAGGATGTCCTGAGTCGAATCGAGTCAAAGGATCTTGGCATGTGTAAGCTTCTCCAGCAGATTTCGAGATGAATATTAACTGGTAAGCCTTCCCATTTCTAGCTGCTTGAGCTCCGGCGCCACTGGCTGGATGATAAGGAGGCATTGGAAGCCAACAGCTGTATAGCATCTGTGCAAGAGCGACGCAATGGCTTAAGGGGTGGCGGTGGCATATTAAGGCATATTGTCATGCCTGGAAAAGGTGGTGTCGTTTCGTCTGAATGGTATGTTCACCCGTGGCTCTCGTCGCAGGTGACTTTCCCAAAGCAGAGCCATGATTCACGCCAGAGGTCATTTATGTGTATAGATATCTCTTCTGATTGAGGCCCTTTCCAATGGGTGTTTCCTCCCAGCGTTCAACATGCCGAGTACGTCTGCGAGTCGCAGATGGCCAGTTGTTAACGCCGCAAGTGGCTGGCTATGACAACCCCTAGGTTATGGAGGTCCCACATAGCATGCGATGCGGATCAAATAGTTGGATGGCTATGGCGACTGGCTGTTTTCTGAGCTGGAGTTTGTGGCGAGCTATCCTTTGGTGCTCAGCACAGGAGTCGCACTCGCAGACCTCTGGGGTGTAATGCCAGCACGCCAGCCTTACCCTGCCAGCGAGCAGACACACACAACGTATGACGGCATCATGGAGACTGAGGTCAAGGCGGACTTATCAGGTGTAAGGGAGTCTTGGAGTTGAGAGTCGTGGATGCTACCATGCCAAGACCTTAGCACGTGATCAAGCGGTCAAGCCTTGGCGTATGGGGATATCAATCTCACCCATTTACCAAGGTTCCCGTGAGTGACTGGCGAGGGCGAAGTGGCATTTATAATGAACACTATTTTCATTCCAGTAGCGTGAGGTATGACATGTCTGGTGGCGCAAACGGCCTAGGCTTCGACACCAAGAAGTGGGTCTGCTGTCTGAACCATCTTCACCGTTCCGTAGCCACCATCCAATGTTAACAGTCAGCGTATGTGCATCGAAGAGCCGGCAACTTTGGCCTACGTCTGACCCTCCAAGCGACTATCCACATAGGCAATAGCTCCCGGGACACCTTCTGCCGCTGATACCCCGGATCGCTACCTTCATCTGACACCCCACGAAGAATTGACCAACCATGAGCAAGCGATCCTGCATCGCCAAAGTTACCGATATAGCTGGACGACTTCTCGAGGCAGTAAAGAGCTCTGCGTCATGATCCCAGACCAGGATCGACGATGCGCCCTATCTCAACAAGTCAAAGTGTCCCAGACGCACTCCACCTAGATTCGCAGCCAATGATTCTTGAACATATTCTGCAGCTAAGCATGACTGGAAACGATATTGCAGTCACTGCTAGCATAGCACTGACCAAAGCTTTCCCTTCCGCCTTCTCATTCAACATCCTTCCGAGAGTCCAAGATCCGTCAAGAAGAGGACCACAGGCACAGTTGATATTGGTCCTACATCACCCACGTCTCCAGCAGTGCGTCCACATGTGGAGCATCAACTATTTCTCTTGCAAGGCCCTGGTTATGGGCCTGCTTCAAGAAAGTTGATCGTCCCTCACAATACCATAAAGGGCAGGTCACGTCCAACAGGGGTGCATAAAACACCATGTCCCCTGCAGTTGGCAAACTGGCCGTTTTCTTGCGCTATGCTTATTTAGTTGCTATCGTACAGATGACGGGCGATATGGTAGACCTCGTGATGATTATGCGACCACACAGGAGCTTGCATTCCAACCATGTCCGCCTAAACGCACAGGAGCTGAGGATATCCAACCCGAGCATATCCGCCTCGGCGTACTTCGGTCTCTGAGTTGTATCTGCAACAACTGCTGTTGTTGCATTTCCTGGCTGTGATCGCCGCTGTGAGAGCCCTCCATTGGCGACCACATGACTTCAGAAAGCTTGTTGATACCTGACTAGGCAACGACTAACATGATGATATGTGCCTAACTGAGAATCTCCTTCCTCACCGCATTGATCGACGAGGAGCAGTAGCTGACTCCTGAAGGGGTTGGATAGATAGCTCGATAGGATCACAAAGAAAGGCTAATGCGAAAATATGTAACAATCAAGGTCTCCGGTATCGGCTGCGTTGGCCCTGCGTATATCCTCCACTGCTTTCGGATTCCAACCCTCACCGACCTATATCCTTGATGCTTCGGCAGTCGCGCAGGGCTTTTCAAGTTCATGTCAGTTATCCCATTCGACTTCCTTCTGAGCGTGCTCCTCTGGGATGTCCTGACCGTCGTCTGATCCTTGATATGGACCCGGATCATCTTGACTAGATCTGCTATATGTTTATCGCGTTCATAATATGAGGACTGGACTACGACGGTGCACTTATGGGTGGATGCACTAGCTAATTTCAAATTATGTACTAACATACACGTATGTTGCCTCCAATTGCTTTTCTTCGGCACTACGCAATTACCAATTCTGTACTACTTGGAAATTGTTGCCCTTCAATTCTCTTGTTTCTTAAAGTTCTCTAATGACACTCTCCTCAGGCTGCTCTACAAGGGAGCTGTTGTACAGCTGCCTGAAGGCTGATGACGGCTGCGTCAACAGCGCATGAGGGCTGTCGAATTCCACCAGGGTGCCATGGTCCATCACAGCCACTTTGTCAAAGTCTGTTATGGTATCCAATTTATGGGCTACCGCTAGGATTGTGTGCTTCGAGAAGTTTTGCCGGATGATCTTTTGGATCAACTTGTCCGTAACGTCGTCAACACTGGAGAAAACGTTAGCCGCGCCAAACCTTCACGGACTGTATAACATAAACTGACCTGCTCGTTGCTTCGTCAAGAATGAGGATTGAGCTGTGCCGGAGTAGTGCTTGTGCCAAACACAGCAGCTGCTTCTGGCCATGAGAAAGATTGACGGCGTCGATACTGGCGTCTAGTCCGCCCTTCTCCTGGAGTACATCCCAGAGCCTCACGTCCTCTAGTGCACCAATGATTGCTTCATCGGAAGACTTCTTGTATGGGTCAACATTCAGACGGACAGTTCCGTGAATCATGAAGACATCTTGAGGCAGTCCAATGATTCTCGAGCGGACTTCCTCGAATGAGAGCGTAGAAAGGTTGACACCATCAATGCTTATGGAACCTCCATGAAGCTCTATCATTCCAAAGATGGCGAGAATGAGTGAGCTTTTGCCACTTCCTGTCCGCCCACAAACACCGATCTTTTCACCTGCCTGGACAGACATCGTCAGATTCTTCAGTACCATTCGCGATGAATCATAGCTGGCGTAGACGGAATTGAACTCTATGCCACCTTGTGATGGCCAGCTAGGAGGCGGGTCTCCCTTTCCGTTAGATGGATCTTCGCATTCAGTGCGTGCCGCGAAGTTTTTGATCCTGGCGACTGCTCCAATATGCGTCTCTAACATTGTCCAGTACTGAATAACCAGCTTGATATGCTGACTGAATAAGACGACATTCAGTAACGCGATTCCTACCGACGCTCCCTGGATGGTGCCTCGCAGCTGGGACACGAGTATCATTAAGAGAACTGCGACCGCAGCCACAACCAGATCCAGGACTAACTGCAGCCAGCGTTGGACTGACCAGAGAAGGTAGAATGGTCTCTGTGATAGATCAAGGAGGTGACCGGTTTTCTTCTCCAGGTCATTTTGCCACCCAAAAGCACGCACAGTCATTAGGCCCCCCAAAATCTCCGTGAACTGGGAGTAGAGTGGAGCCTTAGCTTCCAGATCGAGGAAACGCAACTGTCTTGATGTTCGCAGGTAGAATCTTTGGATGAGATAGAGAGCTACAAACCAGATTGGAAAAGAAATGGCAGCATAAGTTGAGGTGACCCCGATGAGGATGATCTGAGCAACACACAACACACCAGCCGTAAAGAAATTCAGAGCCGAGGTAGGTAGGTCCATGTCGATAAGCTGGAGATCTTGCGAGAACCTGTTGAGCGTGACTCCGGTATCGGTCGTGGAGAAGAATGACAGGGGAGCGGCTAGGACGGTGTCGAGCAGCCTTTGGTGGAACTTCTTGCCTGCCTGTGGCACCATGGTGACAAGCAGCTGCCAGCAGCCAACCACGAGGCATGCTAGACCACCAACCCCGAGTAAAGCATAGATACCCAGGTAATATCCAAGCCTTTGATTTGGATGTTCGGCATTTGCAGTGGACCACCATCCTAACCACACTTGTGGGAAGATCATCGCGAAGACATACCCACAGATGGCAGCGACGAAACTTATCACAGCGGTTTTTCCAACAGTCTTGGTGTAGTAGCCATACACAGAAAGATCGCCAGTTCGCCTATTGGCGTCGAGTTCCGATTCACTTAAGCCTTTTATCGCTTTCACCTCGACAGGGCCATGAATAGGGTCGGTTGGAGGTGAGAAGAGCTGATCAAGATTGGTCTCCTTTGCTTGGAACCTCCAATCCGGTGCCGGCAAGTCGAAGTTGGAAACATAACCGCCGCTTGCATTGAGCTCTTGAAAACTTCCCTGCTCGGAAACGTTGCCCTTTTCGTCAAGCACAATGATCTGATCTGCGAATGGCAGGCGTTTGACGGATGAGGAAGCAAGAATGACAGTCGCACACTGACGGTGGAAGATCCCATCCATGCCAAGCAAGCTGTGGAAAATGCGGTTCTCTGTGTCGCGGTCGAGCCCACTGAAAATGTCGTCGAGGATGCAGAGATCTCGTCGCGCGTACGCAGCACGAGCTAAGGCGAGCCGCTGGCCTTGTCCGCCGCTCAACGCGATGCCCTTGCTTCCGATCCGCGTTTGATCCCCGAGTGGCAATTGCTGCAAGTCCTCATCCAAAGCGCAACCCTCAAGTACACAGTTGTACCATCGATCATCAAACTCTTCAAACATGACTATACTGTCGCGGATGGTACCGTTCATGTGGAATGGAGACTGCTCGCAGTAGGCGACGTCCTTGGAGAAGAGCTGCACCGTTCCAGATATTGTTGGTATCTCACCAAGGAGCCCTTTGAGCAAGACAGTTTTTCCGCATCCAACCGGGCCCACGATCATTGTAAGCTTGGCGCGAGGAACCTTGAAATCTATGGAGTTGATCAGAGGCTTTTTTTCGCTATCAAAGCCGAAGCTCGCAGCTCGAACGATGAGCGCATCGCCTTCAGGGTTCGAGAATGGAATCATGACTTTTTCGAGCAGGTCACGAGTTGGGCTCTTCTCGCTGCGAGAGACTAGCTCAGTCCCACTGCTATCTGATTGGGAACTGTCGGCGTTGGATTGGGAACTTGGGTTTTTCGCGAAACTGTCCGGAAAAGGCTTCAGCCGTGGGTCAACGTGTTCGCTCTTCTCCAAGAAAGCTTGAATACGACGAAAGCAGCCCACAGAACCTGCAAATTGGGCCATAGCCATTAGTAGCGAAGCTAAAGGCTCGGCGAGAAGTGCGAAAAGCGAAAGCGACGTGAAGGCTTTACTGACAGTCAGGGTGGTGTTACCATCCCTGAGCGCCAAGATTGAGAATACAGCAAAAGTCAAGACCGGGGCGATGAGCTGCGTAGCAAACGAGAAAAATAGGTTGGCTATCAGGAGCCTACGAAACCGGTCGGACACGCTGAGTTCCTCGATCCTCAAGCCGCGAAGACTTGTATTGAACACTTCTGTCAGGGCGCACATCTTGACTCGTTTCATCGAGCCTAGCATGGTCGTTGTAGCGCTGATTCGCCTCTCAATTGCTTCAAGCCATTCCGCTTGGCTTTGCATGATGACATTCAGGATCGAGACAGAGCCAAGCAACGATACTGCACACACAATCAGAAGCAAGCCTATAGTTGGAATGAAACACTGCCTGTTGCATGGGTAGACTTACCAACGGCAACAGCAATTGGGATTCCGCAGGCTGCTCCCAGCTGACGTTCCAGCAGATATATTGCAACCCCAATCTCAATGATGTTCGCCCAGATTTCATGCATTGTTTGCCAACCGTTTGTTATTCGCTCGATGTCAGCGCTCATCAGCGTCAATGATGCTGATGGATCAACGTCATCTGACTTTACTAGTGACGTTTTGGCGAAGAGCATCGAGATGAGACCTCCCCTGGCCATCGTGATCGAGCGATATGTCCAATGCTGATATTGGGCCATTGTGATCGCAATGCCAACGTACACGAGCAGATATGCACCAATCAGCCCATAACCAACATTTTTGGAAGCTGCCGTGATGGGCTGTGAAGAAAGATCAACTGCTCGATTGATCAGGAATGGTTGACAAAACGTGAAGCCGATGTATGCCAGGCGCGGCGGGACGGCGCAGAGAAAATCCCATTTGAACCTCCGGAAGTAAAGCAGCATAAGGGAATGACGGCTCTTGGCTGCGAGATCCTCCCACGCTGTCTTCACTCGGGGATAAAGATAATCCGATGACAGATGTTTGTCCAGCCCGTATAACTCTTCCACCTCCAGTGAGTTGAAATAGCCTCTGAGGAAGAGTGGATTCAGCCACCAGAAGAGAGCCTGGTTATAGAAGCCTGCGGTTGACTCGGGAGTAGCAGCTCTCCATTTGGCGCGCAAGATGCTTCGTTTCTCAATTGCTTCCACTACGACAAGACTGGCCTTCATGGCCACCGAGACTGTCATGGCAGGGGCGATTGCCGACTGATATCCTTGCAACCATAACGTTCTTACTTGAGCAATATCGAATAGAAGAGTTAGGAGTAACCAAATATTCAAGATGAATGAAGGCCGGAGGGTCCGCTGATGTTCCAGGAATGAGAGGACCCCAAGAGCGCATGCCCCGACAACCCTGAAGACAGCGTTCGCTATCGAGGCTCTGGTCCTAATCGTCGATGGTTGCGCCCAAAGCGCCAGAAGAGCAACTTGGGTACCTCCATAGACTGCATACAGTATCTGCACAGTCTAAGCATCAACTCGGTTCGTTGTATATGCAAGCTGCAGCAGGATTAATGGAGTGCACATACCAATTTCGAAGGCGACAAGAGGCTTTGGTTGACCTTTATCTCCCTCTTGATCAGGTATGAGATCCGGAGAGGAACGATCAGAAGCAGCAGACACAGCGGAAGGAGGGACAAGATTGATTCTTCGAACAACAAGGTGAAGTCGAACCCTCCCCGACAGCTGCCTGCCCAAGGACCAAATGAGTCGTCAACTCGTACGCATGGCCTCGGCCCTACCATGTTTGTGTATGGGTTATGCAATTCCCATCAAAAGATGCGGCTTACGTGATAACGTCAATGCAATTACGGCAATGTATCCACCAGATTCAGAGATGAGGTCGCCAATATGGGATAATTAAGATCCGACAAGCATGGGTTTTATAAAGCATGCAAGACGTGAGACTGCAGAAAGCCTCTATGCACGTTCTGCTATTGGGGAAAAATCCAGGAGCACGGCACCGGTGGATGTGAACCTTCTCCAGTTTCTGGTGGGGTTCGTCTTATGTCAAGCCACACATATTTGGCTCTCGGCACTGGTCTTTTCTTAGGACGAGCTTCGAAGAGACAGAGTAGGAGTCATTGGGCCTGTCCTCATGAAGCCATTGATCGGCTCATGAAACTAACCATAGCACATACCCACATCGAGGTGGTAAAATCTCAGCCAGATGCCCAATGGCCAATCGAAAGAATTGATAGGATCGGCTACTCTGGGATGCGCCGAGCCAGGCGACATTTCGTATCTGAACAGGTTTTGACCGGACCTCTTTCCAGCACCCATCATGATCGACAGCCTGGTCTAGTGGACGAAGATTGAGCAACGATGAGAGAATTCCTCTTGCCTTCAAGAAACCTAGACCATTTGGCTTGGTGCTTGATTCACTCAGCTCCACATTGGACGGCTGGTGGCATTACCACGCGCCATCAATCGTCTCCCCTTGCTTGGACGACCGCTGGCATCCGAAGCAGCCGCTAAGGCGACAACACACTGCATATTGTTGGTATTACACATTGCACTCATCTGGAACGTTGCCCACCACCTGATTCGTCTAACCGCTGGCGCAGTGGCGATGATAGGAGCGGCTCATCTGCCCGGACACCATCCTGGTTTCACAGTAGCAAGTACCCAGGGGAGCTGGTCCATGCGTGCTACAGCATGGACCATTACCCGTTACGGGAGGACGGCAGAAGCAGTGATACTACAAATGCCTGGGCTGCTGGAGGCCCCGGTTGTGGAGTTGCGATTCCTGCTCTTTGATTCGTCGTGGACCCTTGGTTGCCATCTCCAATATCCTCTAGCACCACAGGGTCTTTGATTCGCACAATGGATTAAAATAGCCGGGTCTGCCGATCTACAAGGATGTCGTTCGCGGGAAAACGTGCAGACGATTGTTTTGGTAGGGCGAGCCTGTGATTTTGTGGGGAACGTGCTAATCGTTTAGACTTTCAGGGTATCCTGGTCGACTTGGCAGCCAAGCCTCATGGGCCCATGGCTACTTTACTTTACTTAAAGTAGCCCTTGCGCTGACAGCGGCCCCTTCGGGTCCTTTCCCTTCCTTTCCCTCCCTTTTCCATGGTCCCTTAAACCTTATCCGGCCATTCGGTCTCGTCTAATGTTACTACTCTATGTGTAGCATGTCTCAGCCGCTTCCCATTCGGGCCTAATCCAATCTCATCTGGTTCCCCTTCTGGCATAGTACGCCCCTCGACGCCCTACATCGAGGATCTGGGGATGGAAGACCCCGCAAGGGCCCGTATAAACGATCAACCACTAATTTGACGTTATTTACGTTAATTTCGATGTCTCCACTCGGCGACCCAAACACCTCAGCTCCAAACAACAATATATCGCGCGCTTATACCGGCGTCCATCAGCCAAGGAATGGCCCCTGAACGGTCTTACCATCATTAGCTAAAGGAATTGGATCCTTGTGATACTGCTACAAAATATAAGGATTCGTGTCTGAGTCATCGCGCATCACCAATGCAGGTTCCAGGTAGCTACCTTTCGGGTCCCCAGTAAAGCAGACGCGATCCACACGATGTGAAGATTTCACGGTTCCGCTTGCTTGTTCCTCGCACCCATAACGCCATTCATGCAGGCTCGCTTGCATTGTCCCCTCCGGGACTTTCCATGAGACATGCGAGGCTACCCAGCATCATGGTCCCTGGTAAAGAATTCCTCACTGATCCTCAGGCTGCATCGTGCCTACCGGAGACGCCACGTGTGAGGTAGAGTAGTGTGGAAATCCTCCTTACCCCTTTGAGAACGAGTGCGATTGGTAAAGCTCAGGTGTAGCCCATCCAGGATCATGAGACAAGCTTGGTGGTCCAGCACGAAGACTCCACTTCCGCCACGACGAATTGGCGCTTTCGCTAAATGGCTTTGGTCCCGAAAATAGCAGCTACACCCCTGTCAAAGTTTGCTAAACACCAACCTATACGGTGGCGCTGTACATGGATCGGCTGTAGCATCGGAATCCCGGTCTAGAGCAAACCAGCACAGGAGACATACGTCGCCACATTGTCGGCGGTCGTGATATCATGACGCCATGGCTTACCGAGAGCAATACTGCCTCTAGAGCTAGGCCAAAACATCATGCCAGACGAGCTCGAACTGGCCAGGAATCAATCACAGTGGCGTTGCTAATTCCAAGAATTTTCCAGGGAAACGTGGCGATTTGGGACTTCTCTAGTCTCAGGGTCACTCCAAGCCTACATTTGCAGTTGCTCAGGCAGTCCTCTAAGGCTTTCGTATCACGATTTTACGTTCTGAGGACCATCATAGGACGACAAAATTTCTAAGTCACTTTTACTGTTTGTTGAGAACACCTAGACAGGGCTTTTTCTGTATCGTCTTCAGCAACAGACATCATACCTGTGGCCTTGTCCTTCCCACTTTTGATATACTACGGAAACATGGTCGATATGAAGAATCAACCTTGCTGCTGTACTTCCGTACCAGCCTCAGAAGCTCAAGCTTGCAAGCTCCCTCTTGTGGATGGCGAGACGAAGGGGTCTGTTGAAATCCTCACGACGGAGATTGGGCTGGAAAATGCCCGGAAATTCTGCGATATTTATCAGCGTGACAGGCTTCTGCTCTATGGCATGACTTGTACAGCATGGGCACTTCTGCTACGATGCTACACTGGTCAAGATCAAGTCACATTCGAGTACAAATCCGATAACCTAAATGCTATAGCGCCCCTTCTCCAGATGGACTTCGATGAGGATGAAAACCTGTCCAAGTACATGGAGAAAGCCAAAGATGCAATTACCGGCATTGAGCAGAAGCGATCAGGTACAAACCTATCAAGCGCGGCTATCGCAACGACTCAGACGAGGCCCCATCGTGTGAATACTGGGGTATGCATCTGCGATTCGAATTTGCCTGCAGAAATGCTTGCCGCCAAGACAGCCGAGACAATCCCGAAAGTGAGTGATGAAGACTTTGAGCCCATGATTTGAAATCTAATCTCGGTCTAATAATTCAATCAGGGGCTTATTACTTTAAATGTGGAAGTCATCGATGGTGTTCCTAGACTCTATCTAAGATCATGGAGCTCTGATGCTTCGGCGGTTTACGTCGAATGTCTCGCGAACACTCTCAGTCACGTCTTGAGTTCGCTTAGTCAATCGCCCGGCCAGCGATTAACAGAACTAGAATATCTGAGCGAAGCTAACAAACAGCGACTCAACACATGGAATCAGATCTCCTTCGAGCCTGTGGATAGATGCGTCAATGACATTGTCTACGAACAAACTCAGGCTATGCCTGACAATGAAGCAGTCTGTTCGTGGGACGGTAATCTCACATACCGCGCTCTTTGGAACTATGTCCGTAGTCTTGCGCATAACTTGGCAAGTAAAGGAGTTGGGCCCGGCGCTATTATCCCTCTCTGCTTCGAAAAATCTGTATGGGCGCCAGTAGCAATGCTAGCCGTGATGGAGGCCGGAGCAGCCTTCTGTCCATTAGATGCTTCTCAACCATTACCTCGACTGAAGAGCCTTGTGGGAAGGTTGGGGGCTAAAATGCTGCTTTGTTCGCCAAACCACAGTCAGACGCTAGCGCCAATTGCAGCCGAAGTCATACCAGTCGATGCAGAATTGTTCGAGAATCCCCCTAGGAGCCTTGTGGACAAGCTGTCCCTGGACAAGCTGTCCCGGGCCAAACCGTCAGATGCTGCTTACGTTCTATGGACCTCTGGCTCCACGGGCGAACCAAAAGGTGTAGTTATAGAGCATCGCGCATATTGTGCGAGCGCCAAGGCTCATGCATCAGCATACTCCACAGGCTCGAATACTCGAATCTTACAGTATGCGTCCTACGTCTTTGACGCATCTATTTCAGAACACTTGACGGCACTCATGATCGGTGCTACGGTCTGTATTCCCAGTGAATTCTCAAGACTGAATGGCCTTTCCGAAGCTATGAATCAGATGCGTGTCACTTATGCCCAATTCACGCCATCTGTCGTAAACTTTCTGCATCCGTCTGAACTCCCTTACTTGAAAACATTGCTGCTCATGGGAGAAGGCATGAGTCGTGATAACATGACCACATGGTCACGGACTGGATTGAGGTTATTCAATGCATATGGTCCGGCCGAGTGCTCTGTTGCCGCGACCTTGAACGATGACGTTCCTTTGCATGGCGACCCATCAATTATTGGGTATCCACTCTCTGTAAAGACTTGGGTCGTAGATCCAGAGAACCACGATCGGCTTGTTCCTCCTGGATGTATTGGGGAGTTGCTGATTGAAGGACCGACACTAGCCCGTGGGTACCTGAGTGATATAGACCGCACACGCGAAGCTTTCATTGAGAATCCTACCTGGGCGCAGCAGTCAACGGACCTTGACCGTGGATCAAGGCGGCGGATGTACAAGACTGGAGACCTTGTCCGATATCACACTTCCAATGGGATGCTCCATTTCATCGGCCGTAAGGATACGCAGGTAAAGCACCATGGGCAGCGAATCGAGCTTGGTGACATTGAGCATCATCTCCAAGCCTGTCTCTCTGTCAAACGTGGCATCGTGGTCTTGCCGAAAGTAGGACTATGCTCGGGCCGTTTGGTCGCTGCGATATTGTTAGAAAGCGATTTGACGGTTGATGACACGGAACAGCCACTATTGATTGACAAAAGGGGTCGAGAAGAGGCAGAACCTATCATTGGTGCAGCTCGGGAAAGACTCTCTACCCAACTACCTGCATTTATGTTGCCCTCCATTTGGCTCGTCTTCAAATCGATCCCGCTGCTGAAGTCCGGAAAATTGGATCGAAAAGCTTTAATGAGCGCCATTCAAGGCATCAGCGATGCAGAGTACTCCCGGTGGATTGGGTCTGGTGATACAGATGAGAACGAACCGCCTGCCACAGAACTCGAAGATCAAATGAGGCTAATCTGGGGTCACGTACTGAATCTCCAGCCCAACCAGATAGGCTTGAGCAAGCAATCTTTCTTGAGCTTAGGAGGCGACTCGATTTCTGCGATGATGGTACAGAGCCATTGCAAGAAGCGGAACATCGGCATCACCGTTCAGGATATCTTACGCGCCAAATCTATCAGGCACCTCACGACTTTTGCGGAGACGGTTACGCGCAGTACAACGTACGACGAGAAGATTGAAGAAGATTTTGACCTTTCCCCAATCCAGAGCTGGTACTTTGAGTTCCCGCGTGATAAAGGCCATTTCAACCAAAGCTTTTTCGTGCGATTAACAAAGCCAGTGGATCCGGCGGTGATGCACCAAGCCGCGAAGACGATAGTGAACCGTCATTCCATGCTGCGAGCGAGGTTTCATTTGTCAACACTGGATGACGAGTGGAAACAGCGCATCACTAGTGATACTGCGGGATCATATTCTTTCAATCATACCCGATGCGCTTCCAAAGAAGATGCCGTTCCTGCCATGTCGAAAAGCCAAGGTTCACTCGACCCAATAAATGGGCCACTCTTCGCAGTTGACCTCTTTGACGTTTATAACGGCGACCAGTTGCTTTTCATGACCGCTCATCATCTCGTCGTTGACCTAGTGTCCTGGCGAGTGATCTTGGAGGAGGTGGAAGAGCTCCTCACCAACCCCACAAGTGGTGCAGAGGCCGAGCCATGTCTGTCCTTTCAAGCGTGGTGTAGACTACAACAACAAGATGCGCAGAAGGTTCCTATCAATACGGTCTTGCCTACCAGCGAGATACCAGCGCAAAGCTTTGATTACTGGGGTGTCAAAGAACGTGAAAACACTTATGGGAACGTGAAATGCAGAGGGTTTGAACTGGATACAGCTTCGACATCTTTGCTGATGTCAAAGTGTCATGAAGCGTTCCGAACCGAGCCACTCGACTTCTTACTTGCAGCGATGATTCATTCCTTCTCCCGAGTCTTCACTGACCGTAATGCTCCTACAATTTTCAACGAAGGCCATGGCCGTGAGGTATGGGATAGGTCGGTCGACCTATCTCGGACTGTCGGCTGGTTCACAACGATGTATCCAGTGTACATCGCTTCGGCTGGGTCTGAGGCCTTCACCGACACGTTATGTCGTGTAAAAGACTATCGTCGCGCTGTTCCCGGCAGTGGTAGGCCTTACTTCGCCAGCCGTCTACTAACTGCCAAGGGCGCAAAAAGGTTCGGAGGGCATTCGCCTCTTGAAATCACTTTCAATTACCTGGGAACATACCAGCAACTCGAACGGGACAATGCTCTTCTTGTACCAGCTGAAGAGATGGCGGGTGAGGCACGAGCTGCCGGAGGCAAAGCTGATTACGGTCATGAAACTCCTCGTTTTGGGCTATTTGAGATTTCAGCAGTGATTGTGCAGGGGAAGCTTCGCTACTCCTTTACTTTCAACCAAGGCATCAAGCACATGGACAAAGTGGATTCGTGGATATCTGGGTGTCAGGATACTCTCCGCTCGATGCCATCAGCAATTGTCGGCATGGCTCGTTGTCCTACACTCAGCGATTATCCTCTTCTGCCAATAGATTACGATGGGCTTCGGAAACTAACATCAGAGAGACTTCCCTCCCTTGGAATAGATATAGCTAATGTTGAAGATATTTACAGGTGCTCACAGATTCAGCAGGGTATCTTGATCAGTACGAAAAGAGACGCCGGAATGTATGCAGTTGAAGGGACCTATGAGGTCAAAGTGGCGGATGGGAGAAGTCGAGTGGATAGCCAACGACTTGCACAGGCATGGCAAAATGTTGTGGATCGGCATGCTTCTTTGCGCACTCTGTTTGTTGAAAGTCTTGGTCAAGGTGACGCACTTTATGATCAACTTGTCTTAAAACATGTTGATGCTAATATCGAGCATCTGAGGCACGAACCAGAGGAGAATGTTGATAACGCTTTTACCGAGCAACACAAGCTACAACACAGCAGCTCTGTTCCTGCTCATCGACTGACAATATGCGAGACTACCAATGGGAAAGTATTTTTCAAATTGGAAATCAGCCATACTCTTATCGACGGGGCCTCGATGGAGATAATCTACAAGGAGATTGTGTCCTCATACGAGGGGAAGCTTCTTGGAGAGAACGGGCCACTGTACAGCAGCTACATCTCTTTTCTACTAAACCAACCTCTCCAAGTAGGACTCAGATACTGGAAGTCCTTTCTTTCGGGGGTAGAGCCTACCTCTTTCCCTGTTCTCAAGGACTCTTCCGCTTTTCCTACTGAACGAAAGCTACACTCCCAGCGTTTCAACTACCAAGAATTTGGTGACCTTCAAAACTTCTGCGAGTTGCACGGTGTCACTATGGCCAATGTCTTCCACATTGCTTGGGCATTGACGCTTCAAGCCTATACTGGGTCTAAGGATATCTGCTATGGGTATCTGATATCGGTACGAGACCCAGCAATCAAAGACATGGAAAAGATGGTGGGGTATCTTGTCAACATGGCTGTTTGCCGAGTGGTGCTTTCCCCGGATACGCCCATCACGGCAGTGATGCGAGAGGTGCAAAAAGACCTCCTAGAAGCCCAAGATCATCGGCAGATAGCGCTGTCGGAGGTCCTGCACGCTCTTAAACTTTCTGGAGAGGGGCTCTTCAACACCTGCTTATCATATCGAAGACTTCCCCCTGCAGTGGCAGCTGAAAAGCATGAGATCTACTTGGAAGAGCACTGCCCTTATTACGATCCCACGGAATATAACGTCACGATCAATATCGAAGTCTCTGATGAAGCTGCCGCTATCGATCTAGATTACTGGACTGATTGTCTATCAGACAGTCATGCCGTCAATGTAGCGAACTCCTTCTTCCATGCGCTCAAGAACATCGTCGGACACTCGGAGAAGAAGCTCGGCCAGTTAAACGGCGTCAGCGAGCTCGATAGACAGCTCATCATGTCCTGGAACAAGGAGATCCCACGGACGACCTACAAAACTGTCCACGAGGTTGTGAGCGAACAAGTGGCGCTGCATCCCAACAAAGAAGCTATTTGCGCGTGGGATGCGTCTTTGACTTTCACTGAGCTTGACACTCTTGCAGAGAAACTCGCAGGATACTTGAGATTCTTTGGTGTTGGCCCTGAATCATTCGTGTGTATCTGCTGTGAAAAGTCCGCGTATACACCAGTCACCATGCTTGGTGTGTTGAAAGCAGGGGGTGCTTTCGCGAGTTTGGATCCCATGCATCCCACCGCCGCACTTGAGATGCGCATCCAAGATACACAGGCGAAAGTTATTCTGACTTCACCATGCTACAACGCGCTCTTCGCCGGAATGGGGCTGCGCGTTGTCTCGGTTGACGCTGCATTCCTCGATCAGTTGCAGCTCCTTGAAAACAGGGCGATAGATTCAGTGGGACCCTCTAATCCTTGCTGCACAATCTACACGAGTGGTAGTACTGGTAAGCCCAAAGGCGTTGTGTTGGAGCACTCGGCGCTCGTAAGCAGCGCTGCCGCGCATGGATCCATACTGGGAATGGATGAAGGAACACGATTTTTGCAATACGCCAGTTACACATTTGACAACTGCTTGGAAGAGACTTTCACCACTTTGATGCGTGGTGGTACTGTTTGTGTGCCTTCAGATCATGACCGCATGAACGACGTAGCCGGCGCTGTCACCAGGCTTAATGCGAATTGGATAGATTTGACTCCCACTGTGGCGATGTATCTTAATCCCGCAGAAATGCGAAGTATCAAGTGGATGTCTCTGGGTGGTGAGGCGTTGACGAAAGCTGTGTTGGAAGTATGGGCTGATGAAGTGGAAATCCATGCCCAGTATGGACCCTGCGAATGCTCGATAAACTCTACCCATAGGACGGGTCTCAACAAGGATAGCGACCCTTCGAGCATCGGAAAGTCTGTTGGTAGCGTATCCTGGATAGTCGATCCAACAGATCATAACCGTCTGGTCCCAATCGGCTGCGAAGGTGAATTACTGATCGAGGGTCCCATCCTTGCTAGAGGATATCTCAACGACAGAGAAAAGACAGCCAAAGCTTTTGTCCAAGATCCAGAATGGGCACAGGCTTATCGGCCGACAAATGAGAATTATTCTGGCCCACGTCGAATGTACATGACTGGTGACCTAGTCAGATACAATACTGACGGCACGATGGATTATTGCGGGCGAAAAGATCATCAGATCAAGCTTCACGGCCAGAGAATCGAATTGGGCGAGATCGAATACCATGTCAAAAATCATCTTCCCCCGAATTGGCAATCTGGTGTCGAGTTGGTTGCACCTAGTGGCCTGAAAATGCTGGCTCTTTTTGCATGTCCGCAGAAGTATGATTCCGCCACCACGACAGAGAACACTATCCTTCCAATGACTACGGCGCTTCAGACCACGTTCCGGGATTTGGAGGCGGTGTTAGCGAGATCGCTGCCAAAACACATGGTCCCTTCCATGTACATTCCTTTGGCGTGTCTGCCACTTTCAAGCTCTGGGAAATTGGACAGAAAACAGCTGAAAGCACTTGTTCAGTCGTTGACTGAGAACCAAATAGCAATGTATCGTCTCGCTGGAAATAGTGGCCGCAAACCATCGTCTGAGATCGAAAAGACTTTGGCTGGACTGTGGGAAAACTTGCTCCACCTCGAGGCTGGCTCGATTGGCTTGGACTCCCAATTCTTTCGCATGGGTGGTGATTCTATCGCTGCAATCCGGCTCGTTACCACAGCCCGGTCTAAGGGAATCAGTCTTTCAGTGGCGGGCATATTCCGCAACGCAATTTTCTCGCAAATGTGCGCCAGTGCGCACATCTCGGATGAAGTGGCTTCGGACTCCAAGCCGCTACCTGCACCAAAACCATTTGAGCTTCTACCAGCGAACGTTCCCACTGATCAGGTTATCAATGAAGTCTCGCATCTGTGCAACGCTGAGCATGATGAAATTGTGGATGTGTATCCTTGCACGCCGATGCAAGAAGGACTCATCGCATTGAGTAGCAAGAAACCTGGAGCTTACGTCGCGCAAACTACATATCGTATGACCAATGTTGACGTCGAGAGATTTAAGGATGCTTGGCAGGCTGTCGTGGCCAATGAAAGCATTTTGCGGACTCGGATCGTCTTTACTGAGTCACTGGGCTTCTTACAGGTTATTGTTGATAAACCCATTGTTTGGTCCGAGCCTGAAGACTTGGATCATCTGTTTGATTCGAGGGAGTTCCAAGGGGCTTACAGTGAAGGTAGTCTTTCGGACTATGCTATTGTCAAAGGCAATCATGACTCGAGTGGATTCTTCTTCGTATGGACTATCCATCATGCTTTATACGATCGATGGTCCGTACCAGTGATCTTGCAAAAGGTCCGGACACAATACTACGAAGGATCAAATAAGGTAGCGGCGGCTCCCACAAAAGTACCAATGTATTCTCATTTCATTCGATTCTTACTAAACGAGGACAAATCCGAATCCACAAAGTTCTGGCAATCGAGACTGACTGGGACCATGTCGCCTCAATTTCCTGCACTACCCAAGCCGACATACCAGCCGGATGCAAGGGGTCGTTTCTTGAACTACATACCGATTTCGAGAAAACAAGATACGGAAATGACGATGCCAATGCTCGTCCGTTCGGCGTGGGGTTTGACTATCTCTGCGTACTCCAATTCGGACGACATTGTATTTGGTGAGATCTTTTCAGGCCGCGATACTCCCCTTCCGGGTATTGAAGAGATGACCGGGCCTGCTTTGGCCACTGTACCCATTCGCGTGCAAGCGAAACCTGATCTCAATGTGAGGGATTACCTGAAGCATTTTCAAAACGACTTTACAGAGGCATTACCATATCAGCACATGGGCCTTCTGAGGATTGCACGCATTGATGCAGATACGAAAAACGCGTGCGATTTTCAGAACTTGATCTCCATCAACAATGAGGTGGCAGACACGAGCGATTTCTTCGGCGTGGAACAAGCTGCTGGCTCTGGCAGTGCGTTCTTCACTTACGGGCTAACGGTCTCGTTCGATATTCACGCCTCCGAGATCGAGCTGGAGGCTCACTATGACACCCAGTGTATCTCTCAGTGGCAACTCGAGAGACTCCTACGGTACTTTGAATATGCTTTGACCAAGTTGAGCTCCATAGAAACAGTTCCTTCTACACTGGGTGAGATGCGGATACTCCATGCGGAGGACGAAGCTACCATTAGAGAATGGAACAGCGAAGCTCCGATACATGTTGAGAAATGCGTGCATGAAATCGTCCACCAGAAAGCAAAGACGGTCCCTCTTTCATGCCCCGCTATCTGCGCTTGGGACGCTCAAATCACATACCACGAGTTGGATCAGACAGCAACGTCTTTCGCGCACTACCTACTCAGTTTAGGCATAAGTCGTCAAAGTTACGTGCCAGTGTGTTTTGAGAAGACAGCAATGGTTGTGATTTCGATGCTGGCGATTTTGAAAGTCGGAGCAGCTTTCGTGCCGATTGATGGGGAGGCCCCAAAAGTGAGATTGCAGGGAATCGTGCAAGATGCCGATGCTACGCACGTACTTTGTTCCCCGAAGTATCAGGAGCTGTGCGATTCCTTAGGCGCAAGAACGGTCGTTGTGGACCGTCGGACTGTCATGGAATGCCCTCAGAACTATGACCCACTCCCATACTACGCAAGCACTGACATCGCTTACATCATCTTCACGAGCGGCTCAACTGGCAAGCCTAAAGGGACGTTGGTATCACACTCGGCATTCTCCAGTGGGGCACTCGCACATGGCCCGGCTATGGGAATGCAATCATCATCGCGGGTTCTGCAATTTGCATCATATACATTCGATGCGTCGGTCATGGAAATTCTTTCAACGCTCCTCCTGGGTGGCTGTGTGTGTATACCGGATGACAAAACTCGTTTGAACGATGTTGCAAAATCGATCAACGATCTTGATGTCAATTGGGCCCTGTTAACACCTTCGTTTGCAAAGTTACTCTCGCCTTCCACAGTTCCTGGACTGAAGGTCTTGGTCCTGGGTGGAGAGGCGATGTCTCAGAGTGATGTCTTGACGTGGGCCGATAGGACTCGCCTTGTGAATGCATACGGGCCCAGCGAAGCCGCCGTCGTAGCCGCAGTCAACCGCCACGTCACCGCTTCTTCAAAGTTCTCCAGCATTGGAACTGCAGTCGGTAGTCGCTGCTTCATTGTGAACCAGCACAACCATAACGAGCTGGTTCCTGTAGGTGCTGCGGGAGAACTGGTCGTCCAGGGTCCCATATTGGCTAGTGGTTACTTGAAAGAGAAAGCCAAGACAGAGGCGGCATTCGTGCCGGGACCCGCGTGGCTGGAGAAGTTTCAAGTGCCAGGGATGAGAGCCTATTCGAAAATCTACAAGACTGGAGATTTGGTTAGGTACGCGGAAGATGGATCAATTTTGTATTCCGGCCGGAAAGATAATCAGACGAAACTCCACGGGCAGAGATTAGAATTAGGTGAGATTGAACACCATCTTCGACACGATCCGGCTGTTCAGCATGCTCTGGCCCTTATTCCAGCATCTGGCCATTTCGCGAAGCGCCTCGTTGCTGTGCTTTCTTTCAAAGTCGACATGAACGCAATGACCTCACACGATGATATAGAGATTGTCGCGCAGGAAGACGCAGCAGCGCATGTTGGAAGGATTGGGGAATATCTTCGCAGTCATCTCCAGCCATTCATGGTTCCATCCAATTGGGTCACTCTAGTCAATATCCCAATGCTGCCGAGTGGAAAACTGAACAGCAAGCGCATCAAGACCTGGCTTGAGGACTTGCCTGAGGAGGTTACCCGGAAGATTTCCGGGACTAGTGATCATGACGGCGCGGCGGGCACAGTAGCTTCGGAAATGGAGGGCCGTTTGCAGAAGATTTGGTCGAAGGCTTTAGATCTGCCACTGGAGAAAACGGGATTAGAGACCAACTTCCTGTTCCTTGGTGGGGACTCGATCTCTGCTTTGCAAGTTCTATCCAAATGTCGAGCCGAGGGAATCAGTACAACTGTTCAGGACATCATTCGCAGTGACTCGATCAGGCAATTAGCGGGCAAAGTTGGCCTTGAGAAGACTGAGGTTAAGTATGCAGAGGAAGAATTTGGGAGAGTGTTCGGGTTGAGTCCGATGCAAAGGCTATATTTTGAGTGGGTGGGAAGTGAGCAGGTTCACCATTTCAACCAGAGCGTTGTGCTCCGCCTGCCTTCTACCCAAAGCCTTGAGAACATTACGTCTGCTCTCAAGACTTTGGTGCAATCGCATTCAATGCTGAGGGCTAGCTTTCAAAAAGACGAGAGTGGTCAATGGACACAGAAGGTGCTCAAGGACTTTGCAAAAACGTATCAATTCACACTTCAGTCTGGCAGATCATCTACCAAGGAGATCACATCTTCAATTGAGACGAGCCAGAAGTGTCTCAACATCGAGAAAGGTCCAATCTTTGCTGCTAACCTTTTCGAATCCGACGAAACTGGCTCGAAGGTCCTCGCGCTTGTTGCACACCATCTAGTCATCGATATCGTGTCTTGGAACATTCTCCAGCAAGATCTTGAGAGCTTACTTACTACAAAACGAGCTAGGGTGCATAAGTCACTCCCGTTCCAGACCTGGTGCCATTCTCAGGAAGACTACAGCCAGGCTCAGCTGTCTAGCGGCTTGAACTTCGAGGATGAGGTACCTAAGGCCAATTTGGCATACTGGGGTTTGGAGAAGTCGAAAAATGTCTACGGCGCGGTCCGCAGTCTTGAGCTGGAGTTAGATACAGCGACTACAGCCAACTTACTCGGTCCTTGCAACCGTTTGATCGGCACTGAAATGATTGACATCCTCCTTGGCTCGATCCTTTCCTCATTCTGCAGGACATTTTCGGACAGAAAATCTTCGCCTGCGGTGTTCAATGAAGCCCATGGTCGTGAACCATGGGATTCAAGTCTCGACTTGTCCCATACAGTGGGCTGGTTCACGACTATCAGCCCGGTCTTCCTTCCATCAGAGGCCATTACAGATAATGACATCGTTAGCGCTATTCGGTGGGTCAAAGATTTAAGAAGCCGCACCCATGATAAAGGCAGGCAATACTTTGCCCACCGAATGTTGACCAAAGAGGGCAGAGAGGCGTTCAGCAACCACTGGCCAATGGAGATAGCGTTCAATTACTCTGGTCAGGAGAAAAAATCTGCTGGGCGCGGCAATGGCACCTTACTTGAATCGATGGATGGGATGTCGTCCAAATTTGATATTGACCCGGCATTGCCACGATTTGCTCTATTCGAAATTTCAGCTGGTGTTTCCAGTGACAGTCTTAAGATTTCCTTCTCCTTTCCTCAGAACATCCGACGCCAGCATTCGATCAAGATGTGGATCTCAGCACTTGATAAAGCTTTGCGGCGATCTTCGGAAGAGCTACTCAAAAGTTCACCCAAGTCGACGCTCGACAACTTCCCACTTTTGCCTCTGATGTACAATGGTACCAAGAAACTTCAAGACAAACTCAATGCGGCGGGTATCGCCTCCCTATCAGACGTCGAAGATGTCTATGGCTCGTCGCCGATGCAGCGTGGTGTTCTACTTAGTCAAGTCAAAAATCCCAAGCAATACATGTACCAGGCTATATTCGTGCCGCGCCTTGCCAATGCATCTGCGCCGCTGAATGCCAAAAAGCTAGCACGCGCGTGGCAGATGGTGGTGCAGACACATCCATCGTTGAGGACAGTTTTCATCGAAAGCTTAGCAAAAGAGGGTCTCATGGATCAAGCAGTCGTGAAGACCGTCGAATCTAGGATTGTGTCGATGCAAGCGCATGCAGCTAATGCAGTTGAGAAGCTGAGAGACCAGGTATCTATAGACTTCACCCAGAAGCAACCGCATCACCAATTTACGATTTGCGAGACTACTTCGGGGAGGCTATTCTGCAAATTGGAACTTAGCCATTCAATTTGCGATGGGACTTCAGTCTCTATCATTCTCAAGGATCTTGCAAGGTTCTACGATGTTGGCTCTGAGAAGATTGAGCCAGCACCGACGAATCGTGATTACATCTCCTACATACTGAAAAGCTCTTACGAGTCCGATCTCACCTACTGGCGTCGTTACCTTCAACACACTGAGCCTTGCTCTTTCCCATCTTTACTTGATGGCACGGTGCAGGAACGAGACAACCGGACATGTCAGCTGAATATCGAAGACCTTCCAGGACTCAATTCATTCTGTGTCCAAAATGCTGCGACGTTATCCAATGTCTTGCAACTGGTATGGTCCCTGGTTCTTCGCGTGTATACTGGCAACGAGAATATCTGTTTCGGATACATCACTTCTGGCAGAGACGTCCCTGTTCAAGGCGTTCAAGATGCTGTGGGACTCTTCATCTCCATGCTCGTGTGTCACTTGGAACTAAGTGACGATCTCGAGGTAAACAAAGCTCTGGAACAAATACAAGGTGACTACTCAGATAGTATGGAACACCAAGCCTTTTCCTTGAGCAACATGCAACATGAGATCGGCGCAGGACAAGCGCTTTTCAACACAGTGTTCACGTTCCAAAGACGATTCCGGTCATCGGATGAGGACAGTGAGAAGCTCGAGTATGAAGTCATCTCTGCATATGATCCAGGAGAGTATCCCCTTACCGTCAATGTTGAAGCCATGGAGCAAGGGATTGACGTTCAGTTCAACTACTGGACAGACTTCCTGTGCGACTCCCAAGTCTCGAACATCTCAGACACGTTTGAGCAGATCTTGCACTCGATCACGAATCCTGCTTCTTCTCGAATGAAAGTCGGAAACATCTCCTTTTGCAGCGAAAAACAGCAACAGCAACTGTTTGACTGGAATGATATACCTCTCCCTAAGGTCGACAGATGCGTCCATGATATCATCTACCAGCAATCACAGACACTGCCGTTATCCGCACCGGCAATTTGCTCGTGGGATGAGAATCTCACCTACGTCAAGCTCATGTCTTTGGCGAAGAGACTTGCCAAGCACCTCGTTGCGCTTGGTGTTGGGCCTCAGATGTACATTCCATTGTGTTTCGAAAAATCTACGTGGGCTGTTGTGGCTATACTGGGAGTACTTGAAGCCGGTGCCGCCTTCGTTCCTGTGGAGCCTTCGCACCCCGAGAGCCGGATCAAGTTTATCGTCAGCAACGTGGGAGCAAAGCTTGTGCTCTGCTCTGAAAGATACAGTGAAATCTTTGCCAACATATCTGATGTCGATACTTTTGTCGTTGACGAGGGTTTCACACGACGGCCACAACCGAGTGCACCATCTCGGGCTGTAGTGGCGAGGCCTACCCCAGCTGACGCAGCTTATCTGATATTCACAAGCGGGACCACGGGGCTGCCTAAAGGAACAGTCATCTCCCATCATGCTTTCGCGACTGGTGCTACATCACACGCACCCGCTATTCTCATGCGCCAGCCATCTCGAGTCCTTCAATTTTCTAACCTCTGCTTCGACGCTTCTGTCATGGAAATCTTGACCACATTGATGACTGGAGCATGTATCTGCATTCCCAGCGAAGAAGAGCGTATGAATAACATCTCTGGAGCGATCAATCGTATGGGGGTAACGTGGACGCTTTTGACACCATCAGTCGCGAATATGTTGGTCCCAGAGAAGGTGCCAAGTCTCGAGGTGCTCGTCACTGGAGGAGAAGCGATGCAAGCACGACACATCGCGAAGTGGTCCAGCTCAACTGCTTTGGTAAACGCTTATGGACCCAGTGAGTGTGCGGTCATTGCCACCACAAGCGTTAAGGTGGATTTGGACAGATCGATCCTTGATCAAGACTCTTCTAACATTGGTCGTGGCGTTGGTTGCCGATGCTGGGTTGTGAACCCGCATGATCATAATCAGCTTATGCCAATCGGTAGTGTGGGAGAGCTGGTTGTAGAGGGTAACACCGTTGCTCGTGGCTATCTCAACAACGAAGAGAAGACTGCCAAAGCGTTTGTTGCGCGCCCTGAATGGATGAGCTATAACGATGATGAGATTGTCGCAGGTCATTCTCGGTTGATCTACAAAACAGGCGATCTGGTGCGCTATAATGCTGATGGAGACCTTATCTACGTTGCAAGGAAGGACACGCAGATTAAATTGAACGGCTTGAGGATTGAGCTGGGCGACATTGAACATCACGTCAAGGAACATCTTCCCGATCGTATCGAAGCCGCTGTCGAGATGGCTGCCCCCACCGGTCAACCAACTGCACTGGCAGCTTTCATTTGCTCCAAGGAGAACGGCGCTTCCACGGACGCTTTGATCATGCCAATGTCTGAGAAGATCACCGCTCTTGGTAAAGATCTCAAGGTCAAGCTTACTAAAGCACTCCCGGGATACATGGTTCCTTCGCTCTACTTCCCAATCTCCCACATGCCATGGACAGCTTCTGGCAAGCTTGATAGGGTAAGACTCCGTAAGGCAGTCACAGCACTTGCGCAGGAGGACCTAGCCCCATTCAGACTCGCAAGCTCAGCCAACAGAAAGAAAGGCCAGGAACCTAGCACTGAAATGGAGAAGAGTCTTCAACGTTTATGGGCATCTTTCTTGGGGATCAAACCTGAATCCATCAGTACGGAGGACAATTTCTTCGCTATTGGCGGTGACAGTGTCATTGGGATGAAATTGGGCTCAGCAGCAAGAGCGGAACGAATCTCGCTCAGCGTCTTCGATATCTTTCGCAAACCAACATTGGCCGAAATGGCAGAAGCCTGCACTGAGCTTCATGAGGACAAGGAGATGGTATACAAGCAGTTCAGCCTCCTTAGCGATAAGATTGGAGATCTTGATCAGTATCTTGATGAGTTAGCGGGACATTGCACTGTGAGCAAAGAGAAACTCGCCGACGCCTACCCTTGCAGTCCCCTCCAAGAAGGTCTGGTCACTATATCTACAAGTCAGGCTGGAGCTTACGTTGCCCACAATGTATTTCGCCTACCTGAGTCTATCGATCTTAGTCAATTCCAGACAGCATGGCAGATCGCAGTTGACGAGATGGATATTCTAAGGACACGGGTGGTCCATACAAGCTTGGACACTTTTGTGCAAGTTGTGCTAAACAAAGAAACCATAGAATGGCATTACGCAAAGTCAACGGAGAAAGTATCAGAGACGGTGCAATTACCTACACATAATGGCGGCCCGCTTTCTAGATTCACCATCGTGGATGGTCCCGATCGCTACTTCGTTTGGTCAATACATCATGCCATCTACGACGGCTGGAGCATGCCTCGAATGCTTCGGCGGGTCGAGGACATTTACTGCCAATGCTCGCCGCAACCCATCCAGACTGCGTACGCCAAATACATCGATTACCTCTTGCATTCTGACAAAGAAGCATCCTATAGCTTTTGGCGCGCCAAGTTCCAAGACCTACAGGCTTACCAATTCCCTCCCGCTCTGCCCAATTCAGCAGCCGAGCCAGAAGTCGACTTCAAGACGGTCGACTACGTCGTGCAATTACCACACAAGCCAAAGACTACGGGTATCACCTTACCAACACTTATTCGGGGTGCGTGGGCGATTCTGTTGTCTGCGCATACAGGTGGGTCAGAAGATGTGGTTTTTGGAGAAAGCTTGACAGGCAGAGATATTCCACTTGATGGGATCATTGAGATGTTGGGTCCGACGTTGACGACGGTTCCTGCGAGGTTCAAGGTTAGGCGAGAGCTGACGGTGGCGGACTTCTTGCGAGATGTCCACCAAACAGCTACAGAGATTATCCCACATCAGCATGTTGGCCTGCAACATATCAAGAAACTGAGTGCTCAGACGGCACTCGCTTGTGACTTTCAAAATCTTCTGGTCATCCAGACAGCAGCGAAAGAAGATGATGTGGAGGATAGCAAGTTCTGGAAGCCGCAAGACAACGGCATTAGCTCGAAGTTTTTCAACTATCCTCTTGTGGTCGAGTGCGATGCGAGCGGATTGACCATACGGCTGGCTTTCCACTACAATGAGATGCACTTATCGAAGTGGCTGATCGAGAGAATGGTGCATCAACTTGAACACGTACTCATTGGTCTTTGTGCTTCGATGCCTGAAAGCGAAACAAGATTGGGCGCCTTGGAGATCGTGAGCGAACAGGATATCAAAGTCCTCCAGAAGTGGAACAGTCACCAACCGACAGCTGTCAAGGCTACCGTCGGCGAGCTGTTCTTACAGCAAGCTAAACGAGCTCCTTTTACGCAGGCCGTCTGTGCCTGGGACGGCAGCTTTACCTATAGAGAGTTGAAGATACATGTAGAACGGCTGGCTGAACATCTGCAGGGTCTGGGGGTCAAGCCTGAGACTTTGGTCCCGTTCTGTATGGAAAAGTCGCGATGGGCGATCGTGGCGCAATTTGGGATCATGCTCGCTGGAGGCGCGATGGTTCCGCTAGACCCATCGCACCCCTTAGGCCGGCACGAGGATGTCATTCAAGACACAAAAGCTCGGTTCCTTGTTTGCTCACCGCAATATACAGACAGGTACCGGGGGCTGGCTAGTATTGTGGTCCCTGTCGATGAGCAATCGCTGCTTAAGTTGCCGGGACCTGATCGCGGGGCTGCACCAATTGTTCGACCTTCAAGCAAGAACGCGGCCTATGTGATTTTCACCTCTGGCTCCACAGGTCGTCCAAAGGGTGTCGTTATCGAGCATGAAGCCATTTGCTCAAGCTCCGAAGCTTATTGCAAAGCCATGCTGATGGATTCAAATGCTAGAGTCTTCAGCTTTGCATCTTTCACGTTCGATGCTGCAATCATGGAGAACATATCGCCCTTGAATATAGGCGCATGTGTATGCATACCCAATAACGAGGAGAAGATGTCGGACCTTACTTCTGCTATCAATAGCGTTAGACCCACATGGTCTTTCTTGACTCCATCCGTTTCGAATCTAATCCAGCCTTCAGATGTGCCGTCTTTAAAAGTCTTGGTGGTTGGTGGTGAGGCACTCTCAGAAGAGCACCTGGTTAAATGGGGGGGAAGTCTCACTTTCATTGAAGGATATGGTCCGACAGAAACTTCAGTCATCACCGTGACCAACAGCAACGTCTCGAAGCACAAAGATCCCAAAAACATTGGATATGCACACGACAATTGCCGCGCTTGGATCACCGATGCTGCTGATCACAATCGCTTGGCGCCTTTGGGCTGCGTTGGTGAATTGGTCCTCGAAGGTACAACGCTTGCCCGCGAGTATTTGCAAGATCAAGAAAAGACCGCGAAGGCCTTCGTTGAAGATCCAGCATGGGGAAGCAGAGTTGGAGGTCCACAACGACTCTACAAAACAGGGGACTTGGTCAAGTACCACTCGGACGGCAGCATTATCTTTTGCGGAAGAAAGGACAACCAGATCAAGTTGAATGGTCAACGCATCGAGTTAGGAGAAATCGAGTCAAGGCTTGTACTCCACGAGCGCATCCAACACGCCAACGTAGTCTTACCTAATGAAGGCCCCTGCAAAGGCAGACTGGTGGCGGTCGTCTCGTTGGCTGATATGGCTTCCTCCGCATTGGGGGACTCACAAGCAACATCAGACAACGCGTGCACGCTTATCCAAGGCTCCCAGATGGAGACAGGACAAGCCTACTTGAGAGAAGTTCGAGAATTCTTAGCGGAGACACTGCCAGCTTATATGATTCCAGCCATGTGGGCGATTGTGAAGACTGTTCCAATCCTCGTCTCTGGTAAAGCTGATAAGAAACAAATCGGGGAATGGGTGAAAGGCCTAGATGATGCCACTTACAAACAAATCACGGCCCAGGAAAGCGTCCGCATTGACACGACAGAAATGACCCCAACGGTGCAACGATTGCGGGAGATCTGGGCAGCGGTCTTCGATACATCTATAGAGCAGGTTGATCCTAGCCGGTCTTTCATGAGTCAAGGCGGTGACTCTCTGCAATCTATGTCAATTGTCTCCCGTTGTCGAAAGATTGGTATCAGCATCACCGTGCAGAAGGTGCTACAAAGCAAATCATTGTTCCAGCTCGCCAAGTCAATTGACTCGAACAGTTATCTAGTGAAGTCGACGAAAGCATCAGGTCGTGAAGAGAAGAGCGACCAGATATTTGAGCTCTCGCCAGTGCAGCAGCTTTATTTCCGAGTGGCTGGGCCTTCATGCGACCACACGCGTAATGGCCGTTTCAATCAAAGCCAGATGCTCAAGGTCAAGCGGCGCACCAGCACTGATACGATCAGACACGCTCTGGAGGTTATCGTGGGACAGCATTCCATGTTGAGAGCCAGATTTTCTAGAAACCAACATGGTACATGGCAGCAAAAAATCGTTCCCACCACAATCAACGCTTACCGCCTTCAAACGCACCAGATTGATGACTTGAGACAAATGGTTCCTGCGGTGGCAGAAAGCCAAACGTGTCTTAATATTAAGGAGGGGCCACTGCTGGCTGTAGATTACTTCTGCACGCGGCAAGACGAACAAATCCTCTCTCTGGTTGCCCACCATCTGATCGTCGATGTCGTGTCTTGGGGTATTATCATCGAGCAACTTGAGAGTTTGCTTGCTGCAAAGGGTGATCAGATCATTGAAAAGCCCTTGTCATTCCAAGTTTGGCTTGAAATGCAGCAACATCAAACCCATCAGGGCCTCGCCGAGAATGTCCTACCTTTCGAGATTGGCCCCGCCAACGTTGACTTCTGGGATATGGTGGAGCGGCCAAACGTGTACGGAGACACTATATCTCAAAGCTTCATGCTTAAACGATCATATACCGAGTCAGTTCTCGGTGCGTCCAACGATACGTATCGTACGCAGCCCGTTGAGCTTCTCTTATCTTCGCTGATCTTCTCTTTCAACCGCGTCTTCCCGGATCGCAGCGCCCCAGTCATATTCAATGAAAGCCATGGTCGGGAGACGTGGGACGCCTCGATAGATCTGTCGAGTACAGTGGGATGGTTTACTTCACTCTGCCCGACGTATATACCCATTGAGTCTCGCGAGGAGACTGTTTTGGATATAGTGAAACGAGCGAAAGATCAAAGGCGCTCGATTCCCGGCAGTGGGCGCGATTATTTCTCCCATAGGTTCCTGACGCAGGATGGCCGAGACCGTTTCGCGGAGCATGATTCGATGGAAATTTTGTTCAACTACACGGGCCGCTCCCAACAACAAGGCGATGGTGGTAGCGATTCCCTTCTGCAAAGTTTAGACATTCAATTGGATGAGGAAGATGCCAAGCTTACAGGAGACGTTGGACCTGAGACAAGGCGGCTGGCATTGATCGAGATAAGTGCTGGCGTGTCCGACGGTCAATTTAAATTCTCCTTCATCTACAACAAGCACATGAAACACCAGAACAAGATCCGCGATTGGGTCATGGAATGTCAACGGACTCTTGAAGATATGACGGGACAACTACTGGATGCGCCGGCAGAGCCAACACTTAGCGACTACCCCCTCCTTCCCACCAATCACCGCGGGATGGCAAGGCTTTTTGACGAGGCTCTACCTGATGTCGGGATCACTAGCATGGATGAGGTAGAAGATATCATGGTCTGCGCGCCAATGCAAGACGGCTTACTCCTCTCACAAATCAGACAGCCGGACAACTATCTCAGCTATATGATCGCAGAGGTGAAGTCAGGACACAATGGGCGGGCTGACGTTCGGCGATTAGTGCGAGCGTGGCAGAAGGTTGTGGATCACCACCAGATGCTTAGGACAACGTTTGTGTATAGTGTGTGCAAGGGTCATGCTTTCGATCAGGTCGTGATGAAGTATGCGGAAGGTGGCGCGGAGGTGCTACAGTGTAAGGATGAGGACGTCGAAGAAGAGTTTGCAAAGATATCGTTGAGAGAAGTAAACAGTAAGAGACTACCAACACTTCCGCACCAATTCTCGGTCTGTACGACGGAGTCGGGCAAAGTCTTTGTGAAGCTGGAGCTGAACCACGCTGTCATTGATGGACTCTCGGTTGGGTTGATGACAAGCGATTTGGCCGCCGCCTATCAAGACCAAATCGAAGGACCAAGGCCACTATACTCCGACTACATTAAGTATATTCTCCATCGATCCCTCACGACCACAGTCAAATTCTGGACGGAGTACCTGAAAGGGGTCCAATACACTCATCTCCCGCCTTTGAATCCTGGCTCCCGTGAAACCGAGGCCTTGAACGCAATCTTCATACCGTTTGACCGATTTGACGAGCTGCAATCTTTTTGCCGAACCAACGAATTGACGCTTTCCAACGTCATGCTTGCAGCTTGGGCTCTCGTTCTGCGCCGGTACACCACTCAGGATGACATTTGCTTCGGGAATTTGTCTGCTGGCCGGGACGCACCGGTGGAAGGCATCCAAAATACAGTTGGTGCCTTTATCAACATGTTGGTTTGTCGAGTCAATTTCGCCAGTCAGAAGAGTCAAACGTTGACAGACGTGTTCCGAAAAGTCCAAAGTGACTTTGTCGAAAGCTTGCCGTATCAGCAATGTCCGCTTGCTAGGATCCAACATGATCTTGGGCTTCCGGCTGGAGAGGCTATGTTCAATACTGCGTGCTCGATACAGAGTCAGGCGTCGTCGAACGACAAAGCCGTGGCGATGAACGCGATCCGGTTCGAGGAGGTCGCGGGGCATGATCCCACTGAGTACGCTGTTACCGTTAGCATCAACGTTGCACCCGGGTCAGAAAAGGCGTGCATCAAGCACTGGACGTCCCACGTTTCTGTCCCGGAAGCGGAAGCTCTTTCAGGGGTTTATGCCGATGTGCTTGGCCGGGTTCTAACGAACCCAAATCAGACGATTGCGGCATTCGAGGGATTGCAGCCTAGCCCAAAGCTCAACAAAAGCATCATGCGACCTGCAGTGCCTCGTGGTGTATCGTTCCTGGCTCCAGATGGTATGCGGCCTGGAGTTGCCCGCGGGACATCGTTCCAGACTGCAGATGGTATGGGACCTGCAGCTGCCCGCAGGATATCGATCCAGGCTGGAGATGGTAAACGGCCTGGAGTTGTTCGTGGGGTATCTTTTCAGACTGAAGATGGCCGAATGAAGGGCCCCCAGGAATCCGACGACACACTTGATCAACCGAACATTCCAATTGGGACATATCGCAAGATTGTCAAAGATTGCGTACAGGAAGTCCTTGAACAATTAGTCAAGTCCGGCGAATATACAATCGGAAAGAAAAACACCGATCAAGTGGCACACATGGTGACGACAAAAGTTGACGAGAAACAAAGAAAGGAGCAGAAGTCGTCAGAGTCCTCGGATCTCACTACCAAGACTCTACGCTCGCTTTGGAGTTCCTTGCTCGATATCCCCGAGCGGAAAATACACGATGATTCTTCCTTCATGGAGCTTGGAGGAGACTCGATTCTTGCGATGGAGCTCGCAAGTAATGCCCAAAACGCTGGGCTACAACTCACGGTCGCCGACATTTTCAACAAACCCATCTTTTCGGAAATGGCTCATCTCATTGCGGTATCTACGCGGAAGAGACTCCACAAGGCAGCGATGCGACGCACGGCCTCTAATCAAGCTGCGATCTCTGAACAGAGGAATCTAGAGCGACGTGCACTGTTTACGGGTCTCGGAGCAGCGGACGTGGAAACTTTCATTCAGGACTACATCTGCCCGAAGATTGGTGTCTTCCGTGGAGGCATAGCTGATGTGCTCCCAGTGACTGACTTTCAAGCCCTTTCTGTGACTGGCGCCATGCTCAAATCACGATGGATGCTGAACTATTTCTTCTTCGACGGCCAAGGATATTTGGATTTGACCCGCCTCAAGAAGAGTGTGTTCAAGCTCGTACAAAGTTTTGATATCTTGCGCACCGTCTTTGTATATTGCGGCGATCGCTTCTGGCAGGTTGTCCTCCGGAAACTTCGACCGCAATTCCAGGTATACGATACAGATGAAGACCTCGACGCCTTCACTCGCAATCTTCGAGAGTCCAGCATGGACGCTTATCCACGACTGGGTGAAGCCTACGTCCAGTTCAGCGTCATCAAAAAAACAGGCACGAACAACCACCGTCTCATGCTGCGGCTGTCCCATGCGCAATACGATGGCATTTGTCTTCCGAAGATCATCGAGGCTCTCAAGGCATCCTACGAGGGCAAAGAGGTCGTACCGTCGCCTTCCTTCTCCAACTATGTTTTGCAAGCCACGGGTCCGGCCAATCGAAAAAGCTACGACTACTGGAAAGGCCTTCTGCAAGGCTCGTCGATGACAAGCATCCATCAGCGTGGGCAGCCACGGTATAATGTCACAAACGAACCACCTCCCGTCGTCAAGAAAACAATCAAGTTGCCAGCACTCAAGTCCAAGAACGTCACTCCGGCCACGATTTTCAAAGCAGCTTGGGCTCTCACCATGGCTCAATTGACAGGCAAATCCGACATCGTGTTTGGAAACCTAATCAGTGGGCGCAACGCCGCAGTGTACGGCGTCGAGGATATCGTCGGCCCATGTGTCAACATCGTCCCAGTCAGGATTAGTCTCGGGTCGAGGGCAACAGCGCTAGATCTCCTCCGCATGATCCAAAGCCAGCAAGTTGCCAGCATGCCACATGAATCGCTCGGCTTCCGGGAGATCATCCAGCAATGCACCGACTGGCCAGACTGGACCTACTTCTCAAGCGTGGTCCAACATCAAAACATCTCTCAAGAAATGCCACTACGTCTAGACGGTCGCCAGTACAAGCTCGGTTTCCTCGGCTCCGGAGAGAATCTATCAGACTTCAATCTCCTATCCACACCACAAGAAGGCGGAATGGTCGAAGTCGTGCTCGGCGTATGCGACCACAACACCATCCCCTTATCCCTCGCCGAAAAAGCCCTCGAAATGACCTGCTCCTTCGCCGCACACCTCGCCCGCAACCCCAACGATAACCTCCCCTCCTTCCTCAACGATTCCAGCCGAAAAGCAACCACAACGCAACCCCAAGACCCTACCCTCCCACCCCCAGAGCAGGACCCATCCCCCAACCTCCGCGGCCTCCGCAAACGCGAAGTCTACGACATGGTCGACATGCTCCGCCGCGGCTGGCGCACCGTCCTCCGTAAAGAAAACAAACTCTCCACCAGCGAAATCAACGTCGACACATCCTTCTACGCCCTCGGCGGTGACATCGTCGCGCTAGGCCTGCTTTCTGCCTTTTTATCCGATGAAGGCTACACCGATATCAGCGTCGAGGATCTCATCAAGAGGAGCACCATGGGTGAGCAGATTGCGCTGCTTTCTTCGCGGCTGCAGAGCCGACAGCGCACTATGAGGCGGCAGCGGTCTAGGGGGAGGGGGAGCGAGAGCGAGTTGGATCCGAGTTCTACTAGTACGTTGGCGGATTTGCCGGAGGTTGGGAATGGGGAGGGGAGTCTTGAGAGAGGAGAGGTGGTAGGGGAGGTTGGAAGGGAGGAGGGAGGAAAGAAGGCGGGTTTGTGGAAGAAGTTTTCAAAGAGGATGAAGGTTAGGAAATCGGAAAAGGTTGTTAGGGAGAAGAAGGGTGGAGTTGGACTGCTTGAAGCGCGTGCTGCGGATCGGTTGAGATTTGGCCGTGGTGTTTAGGGGATTGGAAAAGCTGGCGTGGAGTTTGGATTCAAAAGTCATTGTTTACAGCGGCATTTTCGGATCATATAGAGAAGACTTGTAAAGGACATGGGAATGTTAGAAAGTGGCATTCAATTTGAATTCTCACTTCCCGAATTCGCCCACCCAAATCTTTCTCGCCCGCCCGCCCAAATTCTCGACCATTCTTGCCTATTCTCGCCCGCCCATTCTCGCCCGCCTACTTCTTACTTACCCATTCTTACCCGCCTAACTACTTTACTCCAAGGCCAACAGCGGGCGGGCGGGCGGGCGAGATGTAACATAGATCTCGCCCGCCCATTCTCACCCACCAATTCTCGCCCATTCTCGCCCGCTCAATGTCTCGCCTAGTCTCAAACTCGCC
>JAABUK010001777.1_pt1 | contig 40298 bp, 37 predicted proteins | sample 5559141 | NCBI WGS metagenome assembly JAABUK01 (sample SAMN10711869, study PRJNA513367) | rock metagenome | isolation source: Antarctica rocks | place: Antarctica: Victoria Land, Pudding Butte nord | collected 2016-01-03 | reverse complement strand
GGGTTAGCATTATTGGGGGGGGTGTGAGGGGTTGGGGGTGGGGGTTGGTGGTTAGGTGTAGATGTAGATGTAGTTGGTAAGTAGAGCTGGTCGTGCGCGTGGGCAATGCATTGTCGTGGTCATGGTTGTGCTGTGTAAGTACTGCAAACTACTGCGGTAGAGCGCTGAGAGCAGGGAAATCGCTAGCTAAGCTACGGTCCACCACGGTGACGGTGCCGATGGTGCCAAGCCCGTCAATCGGCCTTGGCCAATCGCAATCTTAATTAGGTAAATCCACTTGACCAAGTGCGGATACATCTTCAACACACAAAACAGGTCAGAATGAGGGACCGTGGTTATGCATTGCATGTCTCCCCAAGATGTTGCTGTTCATACTCAATCGATCCAACAGATGGTGACTGTTCCGCCACCAAAAGATCGGAAAGGCATAGCAGTTCGACTTCTTCAGACGAAAGAACGGAAGGATATCCAGGACTAGAGCTTTCAATGAGAGTCAATACAAAATGGCAATGGCTATACAGACTCCAAAGCCTGACTCGGACAGCACCAAGGTCACCCCTCTTCTGTCTTTGGAGTTAGACTCAGCGTCGACACTCACGTAAATGATTCAAGAAAGACATGAACACGACTCACTTGAATAAGATATTCAGTCCGTCCTGTGCTTTCCCTGGACGAGCAGGAGCTGAGAATCGTAATCTTGATCGCTTGGACTCTGCCCATCTTTCAGGAGCTGTTAGCCATACAACATTTCCAATACAGCGCCGCTGGAAATGTTCAGCCGGATATACATCCTTCTATACCGGGAAAGCGCCAATGATGCTGACAATTGATCTGTCAGGTGGGTGGAAGAGTACGAGAAAAAGGACAAGATACCGCACAATCTGAGCGGGATTGGACTCACGGAGTCGTCGATTCAATGGAACTCTGCAGTGTTGGAAGCTCCTGTTGATGAGTGCTATCTCGCAAACTTCCGTCACGGACCCTCTAAGAATCCAGCCGCAGCGTTTTCAGATGTCATGACCTGTTCAATAGCCAGATATGAAGTCGCCGAGGAATTGAGCGACTCCCATCCAAGCTTCCAGGGCCTGCGCAGTAGCTATACACGAAGTCGCCCAGGAAATCAACCGAGCCCTTCATAACATCCAGGACATGCCCAACAGCCAGACACGAAGTCGTCGTCACTTTGGTCAGACCCTCCTTCACAAGACCTGTATGGACGGCAAGCGAGGGTCAACGGGTACCAGCATATTCGAGGCCCAATGCCAAGTGAACAGCTTCAACCACCACTCACTCACCGGTGGCGTTACTCCATAATGAGAAAGTCGTCACAGCCTGTGGCGGGTACCCCAAAGGCTGCTAGCAAAAACAAGAGTCATCGAATGTTTATCACCAGCTCAAGAACAGCGGTGGGAGGCATATTCAGCATTCTATGAATTGCACCATCCGTTGTTCACAGATCTGTGAAGGAAAACAGCGCTGAATTGAGCGGCAGGCATCCGAGATTGACCATCGATATGAAGTGTAGATGATCAGACTCAGGTCTAGATTTGAAAGACATCGGCACAAGGCTTTCGTGCTGAATGGAAAGCACTTAATTACCTCAAATGGCCTCGGACTAAGTTTGAGCTCCTTCCGAAATACCGATGGCAAGATCCCCTCCAGCGACAGCGGGGAGAAGCGTAATGTGATCGATCCCTCTGTTCATTTAGGGCTGCAGAAGTGGTGTGTAGCATCAATGTGGTCGATCCTCCGAGGGCTCATGGGGTCGACATGCCTCGGTCTGAAGAAAAACGGTCACAACAAGGGATGCACACCCACTCATACGCCCACATTGCGGCTTTCCCGTGTCGAAACCTGGTTCATGGTACCGAGGACAAGGAACAACAAGGAAGATGCGCAGCGAAGTTGAACGTGGGGCGATTTGATTTGGCTCGCTTCGTTACTCCACACTTTTGGCTGAAAGGGTCCACAGCATAGTGCAGATCATCGTTACACTTAAAACCATCCTTGTCAACGGCGGACCGATTTGACTCGAGAAGCTTTTACGGCCATCTGAGACAATCAACCGCAGCCGACCTCGATAGGTTCCGGCACGACGATACGCTATCAAGAAAGATTGTGATTGCAGGGTTGTGATACGTGCGATTCATTGCCAATCTGGATCACTTTTCATAGAGGAAGACACAGCAGAGCGTCATCACTACCGGTAGGTAACCGTCCCCCATGGCGCGTGAGATCTAGATCGCACCGTGGCGCTTCGAAGGTCACAGGCGCAATACGATGTGTGTCTCGAGCCATTCGGCTTCAACGCGGCTCAATGCAAGGGGATCTGACTGTGTGAGAATCTTATTCAATAGCACAGCAAGGGGCGTCTGATGAGACCCGGATGCGCGTCCCTGCTCGCATTGCAGACGCGGCATGCCTCGTGCCTCTTGCATTTTGGAACGGTTAAGCTCCTCTCCCAAACCGGGTAACGAGCGAACCCACGATGACCCAAGAGCTCAGATGTTTGCAGATATGCGGGGAGCCTTCAGATTCCGTATATCTCATCTCGGCCGCTGTGTATGGATGGCAAGCTCGTGTGCTGTCCAGAAGGAGGAAAGCTATCCAAGGTTTCTGCCGAATGTGATGTGTCGTGCCGCACCCACAGATCCAATGCATAAGTTCGAGGTTCTAGTGAGCTGCGCGCAAGAGACAAATTCCTTGATGAAACTTAGAAAGATGGGTTAATGTTTGCGTTGAAGGGGAACCGGAGAGCGACAGAAATCAATCTGCATAGCAGTTTCACCTATCGAGCACCAAGCTCGATGGCTGCGATTGAAATCTCAGTCATGACATCGAACAGGCGGCAGGGTAGCGTTCCCATACCGAGTAGACTACATAACGCTCTACTGCTGGATAATCTGCTAGCGCGATTTTTGGGTACGACGTCAGTGGGGGATTGGACCACGGTCGAGACTGTGTGGGAGTGAATGGTGGCTTGCAAACCTATGGCATCGTCCCTTCAGCCGTCGACAGCTCGATGTCAACTTGTCCCGTTCAAGAGGATCAAGGAGGGCGAGAAGAAAAGTGACAGAAATTGAGAGAGCGAATGGTGATGGGATGACGGCATAGGCCGCTAAGTGGTAGCCGCGTTTGGCTTGGGCTGACAAATATGTCGAGTCTAGGCCGGGGTGGAAAAGCGCCGACGATGGGACTTTCGCTTGACGCGAACAAAACAAGACTCCTCGAATTTGGTGTGTCAAGGGTGTTTGACAAATCGCGAAACAATGAACAATGGAGAAGAGATGATGGCCATGGGTTTCTCATGGAGTGGGAGTGATGAAAGATCAGCAGCAGCTTCGCGACTCGAGTTGCGTGGTGCCGATCAATCGTCAGCGACCACTGTGGTACTATTACAGCTTTGTGCCTGAAGTGTGGACCAATGCTCGGACAGCACTCAGACAGAGTTCGACGGGTCATCACGGGATCGACGCGGCCACTAGCGGCACGCGCATTCGTTACCAGAATTTCCCTCTTCCCCAGGGCCCGTAACTCCTTAAAGGCCTTTTTTAGACCCGATCTTGCTAGATGCTCTGATCCTTGATCCTTGATCCATGTCGTACATCTGATCTCACACACGTCTCCACGGGGAGTCGGCCAGTCGGGGAAACCTCCTTTGTTCCTCAACATCAGACCAGATTGGCGACAGTTGTGCATTCTTCGGAGATGTGCATTTCCACTCCACAGTCTGACTGGTCCAATGGTCACTGCTCACTGGCCACGGAGCCGCCCCAAGCTGGCTGGAAGGCCTGTGACGACGAGGATTGGCTGACATTGGCCAAAGCGTCCGCTGTCACGATGGCAATGGCTGAACCAGTGCCACCATTCCTCAGCACATCACTTCACTTATGGATAAAGTACTAGTATAGTACTCGCAATGGAGTCTTCGAGACTCTCCTCTAATTGGACAAGCGTTCAACGTCCTGCGGCCCTTCAACGGGTCGACTCCGAACCTGTGGTGCCTCGTATATCGACAGGGGTCTCTGCTTAGCAAACCGAACCAATGCAAGCCACCCCAACACCTAATCTGGCCATCCTCCATCCTGTGGATGGTCGGTGCTTCACGCACCCAGCAATGCACACTAACAACTAACACGGCTGATGGCGCTAAGGCCCAGGCTAAGGCTACCCCAACCTATCGTCATTGGTAGTCGCTCGACCACACGCAAGTCGGGGCATGGCAGATCGAGGCAGCTTCCCTCTCGGCAATCTAACAAAGGGCCGTTTTATTGCCCTCCCCTGTGCGCATGCACCACGTCAATTGCATATATTATTGTCCCCTTGTATCGCCATGTAGCTGCATGAGTGGCTCCCAATAGCCAGAGGCCTAGATCTGCCACTGACACCGTGTCGCATACCGGAGCAAGCCCTAATCTTTATCTCTGCTCTTGCCTTGGTGGTAGGAGTCTCTGAACACTAACTGTCTGATTTGATATCCTCACCAAACCACCTTACACCTCACTTCACTTCAACGGCCCAATCCCCACCTACCCTACCCTTCCCTACCCCGCCAGCGCCAACAAGCGACGGTATCTCATGGACCTATATCCATCGTCACTCGGCCCGCTGCTGATCACTTCATCCTTCTAATGTCCATCAATAGACCATGGAAGCTACGACCAATCCCAGCTTCGGCACTAATGACTTTCTAAATCAACCTCAACTGCCCATGCAACCTCAGCGTGCTCGAGAGAAGTCGAAACGTCCGCAACTATCATGCAACCCATGTAGAGCCCGCAAGGTCAAGGTTGGTCTCACTCTCGTCATCAATCCATATCTGTGAATCTTATCAAGGTCATGTCAGTGCGATCGAATACAACCATGTACTGCCTGCTCTCTTCATCAAATTGCCGATCACTGCGAGTTCGACCTCTCCGAAGCCGAGCGACATCCAATCCTGCAAGCTGAGGCCCTCAAAGAAAAGGACAAGGCCATCGCTCAGCTTCGCAATGAAGTCGCCATGTTGCGGGGAGATCCCGTCAAATCGGAACCTCTAGACGAAGTCGTTTCCTTCGGACAGAGTGGCCCCAAGATCAAGTTGCCCCCAAGAGTTACTTCCAAGAAGCCTGCTACCCTGGGCCAAAAGCGTGATTACCTTGGTGAGATGAGTGCCAACATCTACTTTGGAAGTCCTGGTATGACCAGCGTCGTGGAAGAGGTAAGCTACTTCTTCCTTTCCTCACCTATCTAAACATCCAGCTAAGGGTGGCCAAGTTTGCACACTTGGCGTTTGATCGAAAGCCTGCAAGCCTGACTCATGCCGTTCCTCGAGGCACCGACATCTTTGCATTCCAGTTGGCAACATCCCATCCTTTCCCCACTCTTTGGTCTGCTAAAGATGATATATCAACCTTGATCAAACTCCTTCCCGCCGAAGAGGACCTCTACTTCTACCTTGACGCCTTTCAACGTCGAGTGCAGTCATGTTCTTTCCCTCATGTGCCCGATGAATGTACCAAGAACGAAGTCGGACGCTTTCTGGACAACGTCGAGCATAATGCTGCATTGCACCCTGACATGCTCGCCTTGCTTTTCGCCACGTTGGCTCAGGGATTACAGTATGGAGTGTATGATAAGTATGGACAAAGGTGGGTCGCTGGTGCCGTTGAGACGGAGTCGAAGAAGAGCGATGTTTACAGTAAGTCAGCATGATCAGTACCTGCTCTCATAGCTGATATCTACTAGTCGCTGCTTCCATGCAGTGTCTGAGGCTCGGCTGCTACATGAACCGACCTACTCTGTTGGTCATCCAAACTCTGGTGATGATGGGTCCACATCTCACCAATAGTGGCAAGTTTCTCGACGCATCGGCACTGTTTGGCGGAACGGTCAGACTGGCTCAAAGCATTGGTTGTACGTCAAAGGCTTCTTCCGTCACGATCGTCTTCATATGCTGACTGTGCCTTCAGTACATCGAGATCCCAACCTGCTGAACCCTCCCGCACCACCCAAAGAAGTGGCTACGCGCAAGAATCTTTGGTGGTGGATGATGCATATGGATATGCAGTATTCGATGTCACTTGGGAGGCCACTGGGCATATCCAGCATGGGTGACTGTCCGGCTCCTGAGCCCATAGCTCGTGATCCACTCAACCAAAGCCTCTCGAATTACCTCGCCCAGTTCAGCATTCTAGGACGTCAGATCCTGTCGGCCGCATATTTGAGCAACGAGCAGATCGACACATTTACCGACCAGCTACTAGCTTTGTTCCAGACTCTACCAGACATGATCCGATTCGATGCGACGTGGCTGAACAAGCAAAAGTCACTTCCACAGTGGCCTTTGGATGCTCAAGCAGGGATTTTGCACGCACAACTGCACAATTTTCTGTTACTCCTAAACCGACAGCGTATCGAGAATGTTCGTCGAGAATCTGCCGAGCCTCAAGCCGACCTTACTCCTACGCCCTCTAATATCAATGCCAATAGTGCACCACGGGGCCGAGAACGCGTCCTGCTATCCTGCCGAGCACTCCTCACTGCCTTTGAATTCTTCCAGACTCGTGTTCAGGCTGCCCTGATCTGCTGGACGCTGGGTCAAATGGCGTTCAACGCAGCCATGATCCTGCTCTTGTCAATGCTTGAGACCAGCGACACTCAGGACCTCCGCGCAGTTGAGCGTACTTACAGCACCTTTCTCGAAATGAACAAGCTCGGAGTCCACAAGCTGGCGGGAGCAGCAGTTGAACGACTCGGTGTCATTCTGAAGGAATATCGACCGGGGGATCCTGCAACTGAGACAGTCATGGGCCAGCAAGGTATGATGTTGCTGGAAGATCCAGGGCTGCAAGGTTCCATGCCTGAAAGCTTCTCACCACTAAATTTCCAGATGGCTGGCGGTGCTGACACTCCAGGTATGCAAAGGTCACCTACCGGCACTCAGAGTGGGGACCGGACGGCCGCGTCTCAGATCTCGTCCAAGAAGGCTGGACGGAAGCCCGTTTCCGGTCGCGATGCGAGGGCACGATCTTCGAAGAAACATATGTCAGGATCTCACCGCCCACTGAATGACCGTCGTTCCTCCGATGGCGCAGCACCACGCCCACCACAAAAGCGGAAGAGAGCCAACCGAAGCACCCTTAATCTCGCCCTTGTTACCAGCCAAGCCGGTCAGCACAGCTTCTCGGTCGCGCAGCAACCTGCGATCAAGCCCGAAGCGCTCTTCTCCCCGATCGAGCACCACTTTCACGGGTTCAACGCCATCAATACTCCTGCCCAACTAGCACATGACCGCATACCCGACTTTGAGACTACACCTCTTTCGCAAGGCTTCACTCAGGCCCGCCCAAACATGCAAAGCTTTCCACACCACCATCAGCACCCGGCATCCGACCCAGGCGACCGTACGCTCGACTTCAGCCAAACCACCACACCAGGCACGGCAGGAACAGAATACTTCGATGACAACTTCCAGCCCGGCACTCATCAGTTCGAATTCGATTTGAGCGGCACCCACATGACTACTTACGACCATCATCAACCATACTCAGCACCGGCATACAACAATCCGGGTGACTCTTCTGCATCTGACCACCAATATGGATTTTAGCGACGCAGCATAGGCAACAAACGGAGTGATATACCCACACGGCGGCATCTCGTGGACCACAGCACACCCAATTTGGGGCCCTTATCATTCAAGAACAGCGACGAATATCACAGCACCGCAGAGCGGTCTTTCTTTTCGCGAGCGACACCATTTACACTTCCACTCATTGTATTGCTACTGGGGTTTTTACGGCGTTTCTCATGTTCATGCACTTGTCCATCTGTTCGAGGTTCAACCATCCACGAAAGCCACGATATTCTCCGACGCCGGATTCCCGGAGTGATCACACCTTCCACAATCTCATGCACGAAATTTGTCTACTATCTTATTTTCGATACTGTCATTTCTATCGGTTGGATATTATGCGACATGTGGCATGGCCGGGCAGAAATCTGTGCTTGCATAGATAGGATTTTTGGAATAGATTAGATCAACGGATTCATTTCCACCACGTCGAGCGGTTACCTTGTAGCAATGGTAAGTAATGATTTGTTCGATGGACTGATCAGTCGCATAAACGGAGAGTGACATGACCTATCAGAGTGTGCAGTGATGACCATACAGCCGAGTCAAGACCCAAAGGATCAAGTCATGTCAGATCCCGAAGAAAAATCTGGGTATCTGCCTCATGTAGATGCGCAATCGATCCTTCCCCCACACGAAAACAGCAAGTGTCATCTCCATCCCCTGCGCCTCCAGCACTACTCTACCCGGCCTTCCTTCACATTGATAAACGGTATTGGTACACAACCCCAGAGAGTGGAGCATTCCCATCACAAACACAACTGCGCACTCCGCAAGACACGCTCGATCTCAGACTCTATAGACGCAGGGTGTTAGTATATATACAACCTTTTCATCCAATTTTGAGAGGAGTGGAAGGGAGAGGCTTACGGTAGCATATCGCTCAATATCTCGCCGTAGCTGCTCGCTAGGACTGCGACGCTGATCTGTGGGAGAGTGAGATGTTAGTATTGGTATCAAGAGCTCCCGGCGAGGAGAAAACCATAGTGCAGCGCAGCGCATCTGCTGCCGCTTTTTCTCCTAGCGTAAATACGTAATAACGGCTCCCCAGTGACGATGTTTCTCAGCCAGCGCAGAAGAGGAACAGTATCCCCTGACCATCTCCATCTTTATTCCATCTCCCACTCCCCATCTCCCACTCCCCTCACCCCCTCCTTCTCCCTCTCCCACTCCCCTCTCCCTCTCCCCCTTCCACCAAACCCCAACACCACCATCACAAAAACAAAACCAAAAAAAAAACTCACCCCAAACATCCCAACAGCCCTAACAACACTCTGGTTCTCCCTCGCCGTCAACGCGTCATAGGTTTGTTTGAAAGCGCTGCCTACGGAGCCGGCTGTTGATTGTGGTTGTTGTGTGCGAGATGCGGCGGCGGAGGAGGAGGAGGGTGGGGGTTTGTTGGCGGTGGTGGTGGAGGGGGGGGAGCGTTTTGGTGGCATTTTTTATATGAGGGGGGGCGGTTTGGGGGGAGTATTGAGGGAGGGGGAAGGGAGGGGGTAAGAGGAGGGGGGGTGGAAGGGAGGGTAAGAGAGGGTTTGGAAGGGGAAGATGGGTGGTGGTGGATGTTAGTGGTGGATGGTTGATTGATGATGAAGCTTAGGTGCAAAGATTAAAGATTTGGGTTGGGGAGGGTAGAGGCTAGGCTGGTCTGGGCTAGGGTAGTTTGGAGACTTGGCATGCATATTCTAGGGCCGCCTACCTACGCCAGCGAGCCTTCAAGTTAAAGGCCTTCCTTATTAACCTCAAAAGGTGTATTAAGGTCGTATCCTCAAAAGACGATGCTCAAAGTCCTCACTGCTGTTAAGCTTTGAAATATCGGGTCTTATCATGTTGACTCTCAGATGACACTGCGAAAACGCACTATTAGAGTTTGCTGCCTACTTATGTCTGTAGTCGAGGGTTTTATGATACGTGGTGGCTCAAAGCAGAAGCAAGGTCACTGATATCAGCTCGGATGTTTTTCTTCATCTTCTCTACTTGAGCAGCTACCCTGAGCCACAGACTGTGATCTACTTCTCTATTGCGAATCTTGTCTAGCACCGTAAGCTTGGCTTATATGAAACCCTCCAATGCGGTCAATGTTTACCTTGATTACTTCAATGCCCTGCGCGAATAAGGTATAGCTCCCGTATAAGACATCGCAATGATTTGCTATGTTGGAGAGGTCACGGCTTGCACTGCGCAGTGGAGGCCAACCACTTCATCATTGTCGAGAGTTGATGGTGTTCTCGGTGAGTCTCTGGGGACCTTTGCCAATCAATAAAATTGTATCAATGATTGTGAGGATGAAAGAGTCAAACGAGTCCAGATTCTGCATATCCGTATATCTCTGGCATTCGGCCGATGATCGATGACTTCAAGTGTGGTGCGCCTGCATGAAGGTTAGGAGTACTGCGCAAGCTCAAGGTGGATGTAGCCGACTACACGATTAATATGGACACCAGTTACTATGTAGACCCGTTTCACCACCGAGACCGGACCAACCCCTCGAACACAGGATGGTCCCCCCAGCTAATCTGATAGAATATGCCAACGACCAGATCACTACCCCCCCGTTCATCACCAATGCCCCATTCATAGACTTTACCGCAACTGGGGCTGATGGAGGCCAAAACACAAAGAAGTAGATCCGGGTGAGGAAGAGGAATGAGATGATATCGATCGCTATTCCATATCTCATGATGAGCTACGTCCCTGTATCAAGAAATTCCCAGCGACAGTGAGGTCAGCATTTGGGCCACGTTCTAGCTTGAGTAAGACGGAAGGATGGAGCGAACGATGTCTACCTCAGTCCCGTCTCCAAGCTTGCCTTAGCATGGGCGTAGATATTCGAGGCTACGACTGCAATGGCACTTCGCCGCACTTCGCCGAAACACCCCCCCGGGCACGCCGGGCCACCTCCCTTCAATTACGAGATGACTGATCCATTTCAATCTATCCATCTAATTTAAATTAGGCAAAGGTATTGTCCCATCTATTTAATTAAGCTCAGGCAAAATGGTCTCTGATATTTGGTGAAATGCTTGGCAGCAACGCAGTTGACTACCATATCTCGACTGGTTATTGCTGGGCAAGTCCGGTACATAGTTCTAGCACAATGAGCCTACAGGCTGACAGCTTCCATCAACCACTGTCCTGTATTATTCTAGGTTATGAGTATGACGGAATGCATCTCTCGAGGGCTGGAGATTTGGATTCGCTCGTACTATAACCCAGTTAAAACAATTGTAGATCAGATCCTATAGCTCGGAATGTCTAAACTTGTCTCTTGCGTGACTGGCATTCGATACCGTGTTCTCAGTCGTCTCTTCCGAGCATCTTCTCCTCAGCAAGATTCTCTATTCGCTTGTATCGACCTGCTGAGTCGTCAACTGAACCTTGAATAATGTTCGGTGGAAGATCAGCGGTCTCTCAGTCAGGAAAGCCAGCTTGGGCAAACTGCAACGTTGACCTGGAGCAAGCCCATATCTTTCGCTTGGTGCATGAAGAATGATGTGCCTCGCCATGCAATCGAAACACAATCTCTCGAACATCAAGCGCCTTCAATCATCCAGTGTTTAGCTATATCCTTGGCCAGTCCTAGACGGAGTATCCTCAGCACGTCTTCGCCCTTAGCATCCTCTCCAAACCCTATCCGCCAGTCCCAGCCCCTCTTCTCTTCTTTCCCCGACTTGACTAGGGCTCTGCTATTACCCATACCACTTGATTCAGATCGGAGCATTGAGCCCTCTACTAGAGAAAAGCTGCTAGCTGAAGTCATACTGCTCGTTGTCTTTTTGAAAAGTCTCCGTGGCGATGGAGGCGCGGCCCGGCCTTGGCACGCGGCGAGGGTGGAGCGGAAGAATTCTTCACATTGGGCATAGATCCGCGATGCGACGTTCTGCAGGTCTTCGATCGCTTGCAGAAGTGCGAAGCATCTGGGCAGCGGCAGAAGGATTTTGGGCTCTGCACGGTTGTCAGCATATGTGAGAATGGGATATTTTGAGAGGGACACGCACGATTGACGAAGACCATGGCCTCCCCCAGGAGTGCAAGCAGCCCATCTACTTGCACCACAGCACCTCGATCTTTGTCATATAGACCGCCATGGATATTGTCAGCAGCGCTATTGATGACAGCCAGCAGCGCAGTTGCTGCAGCGTTGTTCCGCGCAAGCGGCCTCGATTTTGATTTTTGGCCTTCTTTGAGGGTGACCTCTTCGTCACGCAAATCGTAAAATCTACGCAAGCTAGCGTAGCCTGTTAGACACGTGTGGAGCATATCTGCAGCTTTCGGATCAACTTGGGCAACCTGGTCGAGGCTTTGCTCTGGTGTGAATATCAATGAATGAAGCTTTGAATCGAGGGCTGATAATGCTGGGAAGGCAATGGACTGGACCAAACTGTAGGAGATCAGCAGATCCAGGACGTCCTTGACCTTCTTCCGGCGATGAGCGCGAGCGTAATAAATGAGAGCGCTGCCATAATCATCAGAGGTCTCAATGACGTGGTCGGCGTATTCCTAATGCATGTTTAGCATATATCCCATGGAGTGAAAGCCGCGGAGCTACCTCTGTTTTCTTGCGCGCTTGCCCAGGAATGCCGAATTGCTCGCAAGTACGTAGTATCTTATCCATTCGGGCATCCGAGTCCAGAGGCAACTGATCAAGAAGCTCGCTTACTTTCTTCGCGGCCATCCCCTCGTCATCTATACGAGCAAGCAGGGACATCGAGAGCTCCCAGCCCTCACGTACCGCCCCGGCTCGCATGTCTCGTATGGTTTCCCTCATGGAAAGTGCCTCCGCATAATCCGTAAGAATAGAGTCTCTGGTTAATGGTTGTGTACGCTGTTCATAGCCACTCATCATCATGAGATCGCTTTGGTCAAGGCCGTTCAACATATTAACTCCAGCTGAAGACTGGTACCAACCACCGGCACTCGCTATCTCGGCGACTGCTGAGGCCACAGGCAGTGACCACATTCGCAACAATCCCATCACGCCTTCGACATTCCCTTCAAAAATTGAAGCCAGGCCGACCTCGACGGCATCAAGCGTATTGATCGAGAACTCCTTTTCGTCCGAACCCCCATCGTTTATACTTTCGAATGCGAATGCTAGCCGCCGCAGATACGCTGGACCAGGATTGACATCTACGAGCCGCGCTCCACGTGACAGCCCAAGAGACTTGCGAGTCAATGCGACGCTTCCAACGGCCATTTCTTCGTCCTCGTCGCCAGTCCACCAAACGGTCAAACCAACCGTGGCCTCGACCCAGTCATGTGCCATTGCTAGTATCTCGGTGGGCCCCCCAAGCAAGACTCCATATATCGCTTTGAGATTCTGATATACAGTCCAGGGCACTCGACTCTCTGCTCTTCGAGCAGATTGGCTGAGTCCCATTGTTGTGCTCCGCAGGCCGAAATTTGACGCTTCGAACGTAGATTCTGCGGGGTCCATATCGCGGTCACGCCCTTCGGCAAAGGTGGCAAGATCATTGATTTCTTGCTCAACCCGCTTTCTGAACATGACCCACGCGTTTCCAGTGACATTCCAATCGTCATCCTGGAGCGTGGGGCAGTGTTCCAGGATCTGTATTGCTCTGTTGACAACTCGCTCGATGTTTTTCACTTGGCCGCCACTGTAGCCATCATGGTCTTTCCTATCTTCCCTAGCTGTCCTCGCTTGACGAAAATTAGACTTCTTGAACAATTGGATCACATCAGCGAATTTTCCACGCAATACCAGCGAGAAGATTATGTCCCAGTAATTGACGTGCGCTGTTGGGTTAGGATGAAAATTTTGCACACCAATATTGAACGATTCGTAGGGATCATGGCATTTATTCATCCAGTCAATGAGGATTTTGGGGAAAGCAGTAGGTTTTGATGGTGCCTGTGTTTGTTGAGCGTTCCTCGAACTCATCGATGGTCGACTGAGGCGAGTAACGGCAAGAGCCTGCTTTCCCTTTGCCGCAGGTGGATGATGCAACTGTAATAGTAGAGCACCGAGGAACGTCGCTTTATGCACAGGGGCCGCATTGCTGCCTGGCCCTATGCCCTTAACAGTGTCTGTCTTTGGGGCAATCTTGGACAGATCATGGTCGGATGATGAACGCCAGAAGCTACCCAGCCTTTCAGATGCCTTGGGAAGCCCAGCATTCAGAGCTTGCTCATGCGTTTCGCCTAATACTTCAGTGCTGTAGAGTTCTTGCTCAAGTATATCCTCTGTTCTCACAATGAAGTCGTCACCTTCCTCAAGCTCCGCGGCACTATGCTGTGCTGCCATACTCTTTACGATGCTGGGGATCGCTGACTCCTGCTTTGGCTTTGAGGACCTCTGTGTACCACGGTACGGCGTGTTGGACATTCCAGAACCCCCTCGTAATCTTTTGATACCGCGCGGCGTCGTGTTCATGATCGAAGAGTCGAAAGCTATAGATTTCCCTTTTGCTAAGGTTCCATAGGGTAATGAGTATCTGGAGGAGTCTGGGTCAAGCAAGTGGCCATCTCCTTCAGGGGCCAAATCCATGGTGTCTTCTTCCTCTGATGCTTCGACGTCATCGTCCCCTTCAATATCCTCATAGGCCTCAGCGTCGTCGTCGTAATGATCCTCTTCGCCATCACTTCCCTGTTCTGCGGGTGGGCTGCTACTTGGAACGCCGAAAGTGTTCTTCGCTGGTACTCCATTACTAATTCCAAAGTCAAAGTCACCAGTCTTATCTAAGAATCGCGCCAGCTTCTTCCCATCTATAGTACCAGTGGGCAGGGCGTTGGCGCTTCTCCGCGCGCCCGTATTAGCCCCAGCAGAGATTTTCGTTTTGAATAACGTCCTCCCAGAGCCTAGCTGCGAGCTACCAATGATAGATGAAGGGGGAGGATCTGCGGGGGTGAAAGAGCCCACTGACGATGGAGGAGGGCCGGCGGGCGTTGTTGATGGGTTCGGAGCAAAGGTGTTCCTTGCAGAGCCATTTGAGGGCTTTGCGAAGGCACTGGTGGACCCTTGATTAGATCCAGGTGTAGATGGTGCCTGTGGGCTTGAGGAGAGCGGGACCGTCCATGTGGACATGATGAGCTAGACGAAATGGTTGGCGGCACTAGATCGAGCTGGTCTGAAGGTATGGGCCTCAGCTTTCAAGCCATATCTTGTATGAGCGTGGAGAGGACGAGATTCACTGGGAGCAGCCCCATACAAACCAATAGAACAACTGCAGAGTGTTGTGTCCAAATGGCAGGAAGGGTGTTATTTTGAGCGGACAAAAAGCTGCAGATCGCCAATTCCATAGGGCTGTACATTTAGCGTGTGCAAGACTCTTGAGAAGGCTTGGCACTAGACACGCACATCAACAAGTGATATATTACAAAGATGAAATCATAGAAATTGGCTATTACTCTAATTAAATGATTTGAATTAATAGGTTGCACGCTATACAGATTTCCATGTAGAAACCTGTGAAAGGAGGGCTGTTCGAGCTTTCTCAAGGGTCTTGCCCACCCTAATTTTCAATAGCGGAAGTAGGCCGCTGGTGGGCTTTTTGTTTGTGTTTACATTTCTGTCTATGTCGGATCGAGCTCATCTGCGGTCGCATTGCAACATGGACGCTCAAAGCCGAAAGACGGCATCTGCATATATCAATAATCTACTTCTCTCGCGTGGTCTTCTACGCAATGGCACTCCTATCGAGTTTGCGACGCCCGAGCAGGCAGAGGGAGGAGTGGATGCGACAATGGCTCAGGTCATGAACTTTGTCCATGATCTGATACTTAGGCGAGATGTACAGCAATCTTCCTCCTTGCCTTCAATTCAACATGCTATTTCCCCGTGCTGACTGTCATGGGTATAGCGTGAATCAGACACTCTTGCAAGCCTCTCCCAAAATCTGCAAACACTACGTACATCATCGTCCCAGCATACACAGACTATTTCAAGGCTCGAGACTCGAAATTCGGATCTCGACCGCCAATTGGCTTTGACGGCTGCCCAGGAACGCGCAGCTCGTGCAACGCTCAGAAGTGCTGAAACAAGAAACAAAGCGCTCAGAGAGGAGATGGCTCGTCTGAAGGGAACTGTTGCACAGATAAGAGCGCAATGCGCGACGGATGTTCGGCGGCGAGATGGAGAGGTCCAGAGGCTTAAGCGGCATCTCGAGGGGAGACGAGGAAGAGACGGGAATGGTGGCCAGGTCGCTGTCGTTGTGGTCACACCGGGCCCGAGCAAGGGAGCGTCAGGCAACAGAAATGCAGAGGTTGGTCTGGATCTCGAAAGTCCGGCATACACGTTACAGCAAGAGACTACGGACTTCTTGACTCAATTGAGCCAAGGACTGAGCGATGAAAACGATGCTCTGATTGGGCTTGTGCGAGGCACGCTGGCGACGCTCAGAAGCCTTCAAGGACTGCCCAGTGACTCGGGACATGGATCTGAGGTAAATGGTGGCTCAGAAGCAATAAAGAGTGTCAACGGCCTCATTAGCGGGCCTCCGTCATATGAGGCTCTGGCGACAAGCACGGACGAAGTACTAGAGCATCTACGAGGCTTGCTCACTAACCCCTCCTTTGTGCCATTGGAGGAAGTGGAGATCCGAGAAGAAGAGATTCATAGGCTGAGGGAAGGCTGGGAGAAGATGGCCGCGCGATGGAAGGAGGCAGTCGCACTCATGGACGGGTGGAAGAAGCGAATGGTAGATACGGGCGATACGATCAACCTCAATGATCTGGAGATGGGCATGGACCTTGGCTCCGGCATCCCAACAGTGCAAGAGGCGCAAGAGGGTTCCATGATGAGGGCAGAGGAAGAAGCAGACGCGAACGAGTCGGACATGTTGAAGGAGCTGGAAGAGAGTCTTGACGCACCGCCCAGTCCTGATGCCGGACCCGAAGGTCAAATCAATGAAGGCGAACTCGATGCACAGGCCACCGGCAGGTTTCTTAGCAACAGAGACGCGAACGCAAGGCCAAGCCCGTCTCCCCGAAAAAGTTCTTTACAAAAGATCAAAGAGGAAGATAGCAGGGTTATTCCAGAGGAGAAAGAAGTCTCTCTTCTAGATTTTTCGTCTCATAGGACTCCTCAAGCGAGCTCCACGAAAGCCAAGTCCCAGGTACCGTCACAGGTAAATCCCCACCTCTCCATCCAGTACCATCCCTTAAGAATTTGCCGTTGCTAATATTATGATCGCTATAGAAGCAGTATCCATCCTCGTCCCCTGCTCGTACTGTCCAGCAAAAGCTTGAGCGGGCAGAGAAGGAAGCTGAAGAAGCGCAGAATCGAGGAGAGAGCCGTCCGCGAAGAAAAAGCATATCAAAGCAACAAGTGACGAGGAAGCTGAAAGGCAGCAGGAGAAGGAGTACCCTCAGTCCAGAGGAGCTTGAGAATTTGATGGGGCTTGCATGAGTAGTGTTTGCCCGCAGGCAAAGGCCAACTGACTTTCTCCATCCTACGCGCCAGGCAAGCTATCAGGAAAGCTGCCAGCTGTCAGCTGTGTGGCTACACTTTCGAATGATTCAAGCGTTTTGGGGCTGGCGAGTCCGAGTGTTTCGGAAAGATTGCCTACATGCCAATCAAATGACCGGCCAAGACGCAAGGATGACGTGGTCGCAGTACTCGATCCACTGGAAGCCGAGCTATGAGGTTCATTTTGGGAGTGGATTCCTCGTGACTACGAATAGCAAGGCTGGCGCTCGATGCAATCGCCCGCACCCCGCTTTACTACCTGTTTGGATTCGCCCTCAACTACGCCCGGAATCGCCTCAAACTCTTCCTCTTGAGCCACTTCACCGCCTCCTGCTTCCTCTTCTGCTGCGCAAACTCCAGCCATGTCTGGGTGGTCCATGCATACGTTTGGCCGACCGTGTTCCCGTCTCCCTGAGCCTGCTCGGAAACCATTCCGACGCATTCGGGACAGATTTCAGAGCAGGGGAGGTACTGAGGTGACTTATCGGGAAGTGCTGAGGAGTGCTTATGCAAGTGACACGGCTGAAACCCGTTCTTGAGACGTACGGTGTGCATGTGTATCTGAGTTAATACTGCTAGCACATGGTGATGCGGAGGGCGAATTGGGCTTGCTTCAGTGGAGGTGGCAGCAACAGTGGTGTGTACCAAAGATACTAGACACTGTTGAAGCTGGTGTAACTTCTATCTACCGAGAAATTGTTAACGGAATGTAGAATATTGCGCGCAAAGAGACTCTAATACGGGTCTTGATGTACTAAAGTCTTTGTTAGAAAGCTGTGTCATTCGATATCTTAGGCATTGTGCCCCTCTGACTGCGGCATCTTCCATTAGCTAGCCCTGGAGTGCTGTTTTTGACCGCGCCTCTCGGAACAGGAGAACAGAGGCCCGTAATTTCCCCAAAGGTCACAATTTCCGGGGAGGGCCTAATGAACGAAAAGCAATCGGCTTGAAAACAACGTCTTCCTTCTTGGTGACGAGTATTGCCGGATACTGCCAGGCTGCAGTTGACCACGATAAGAACAGCAATACCCATAGATATCCCACAATCCTGGTTAACAAACGAGGTTTACCTCCGAGGCGGCGGTAAATCTCCTGAGCTCCATCCTCGAGCATGATACCGAGAGCCTGTGTGCAGAAGAAGCGTAATGCACCCGAATCATTAATGGGGATACTAGCCGCCATATCGGTGATGACGTGCAAGGAACCAGACACAAAAAAGACGAAGAAGATGAAGGTGTACCGTTGCATCAGTCCTGTCCTTGGCAGACGCAGGACATTGTGTGTGATGAATCGAGCTGCGCCGTGAAGATTGAGTTGCAGATTTTGGTGCCAAAACCGTCTGTTTTGGCCAAACCCATCAGTATACTATGGCAAAACCCGGGTAGATTTTTGGACTCACCCCCAAAATCCTCGCACAGTGTAGACTTCAGAGAATGGGCCAAATAAAGGACGCCACTCTTGTATCGAGCTGGGTTTCAGACAGACGCACACCAATGCTGGAATACCAAAGAGCACTTGCAGAAGACAGTAGGCCCCAACCCAAGTGGTCACGCCAACCGACAACCTTGTCCACACTTCTCCTTGCGTGACCTCACCTATTCTGGTGAAGAATGGGACGAGCGATGGTTGTAACAGTTCCTTGTTCAAGGCTACTCTCGCCTCTACAATATAGTCGTTGAGAAAGAAAGATCCCATCAAGGCGGCCAACCTCCACGTGATGAACAGGAGTAGCGAGGGAACCCATTGAGGATCGCTAGATGAGAAGTGAGGGAGTCCTTTGACTTCCCAAGACGTACCAGGTCCGCGTAAGGTGCCACTGACTTCATTGCCAAAAGCGAAACGTGATCCAACGGTATCCTCAGTATTGGCCGTGGCAGCTATTTCCGCTGGTGGTTTCGCGTCCTTTTTCGCGTCGTGGTCAAATGTAGTGCCAAAGATAGCCTGCCGATCCTCAAAGGTCCATTTTCGGTAGATCAATCGATCAAAATAGACCAGGGGTAAGACGAATATGGAGGCCGCGATGATGCTAACCCAGTAGCCTGTAGATTGAATGTATGTGGTGAAATTCGCAAGAGTGGTCCATACGTAGAGGGATAAGATCAGAAATACAAGATATCGCTGTACAGAATTAGGAGAGGTGAATCCAGCGCCGTAAGCGAACAATGGTCTAGAGGCAACGAGGAAGATCCAGGGACTTTTGGCCAGGTATACCAGGAAGTTCTGGAAGCTGGTCATCCCGGCAGTCTAGGAGACAGAGGGCAAGTATCCAGTTATGGGCGAGGGGATGCATTAGAGATTGTAATTGCGGAAATTTGTGTCGCCCAAAGCGTGCCAAGACATCTGTACCCTAGCTAAGCACCCAATCCGGAATTCGAGATGAAGACGAGGACGATGACAATGTCCTCTCCCAATTAAGTTGCGGTGGCTTAGTGATAGATTACAGATGATGGAGGAGACATAATTCACCGGTCGCGCCGGTCATCCCGTGGCTGTGACCTCATAGCATGAGGCTCATGTAAGCACAATTGCGACCATACTTACTCGGCCGCTACGTCGACTTTGTGGATTGTTAGTCTGTGTCAGGTGACGGTCTATTCATGCGCTTCAAGGGTACCTGAAAGATGCTGGATCCTTTCATGATTGAAGAAGTGCAAGGCTGTGCATATGATTGGACCATCGCGGCCCGAACAAAACTGCGCATGAGAAATCTGCCTTGTGCCAAACTTCAGCTGCGGCACTCCGGATGCGAATAAGAATGGCCAGTCTCGATGACAAGCTCCCGATCACTGGGGTACTGCATCATGATAGTATTGGGAGTTTGCGCTGTTCCGCAAGCTCGAAACCACTGCCTCCAATCATGCAGCCCCTTTGAGTATGGAAGCCGCAGTCGCAAGCGTTCTACAAGATGACAACTTGGGTTTCGTGTCACTGACTACTACTAATCGCTCTTCCATAATCTCATACTGTGGGTCCAAAGATGATTGTCATTTCAGGCATGCACGGTTTAGAGCTTGGTGGGTCAAGATACACAACGGGGAGGGAATTATCAACCCCAAAGGACGACGACTGGTGTCGATCAACACCCAATATTGTCGTGGGCCTCTTCGATCTCGCTGTCACCGATATAGGGTATAGAACGTGAGTGAAACATTTCAATAGCCAGCCTCTTTCGAGGTTCTTCATCGGTCAGGACTCGCATTCAGATAAGGAATCAGCTGACGGAGCTAGTCTCAACACGGTTGATCACTTTCACTAAATTCGCGTCTGCGCCTCCAAACAGCGAACGTCTGCCTCCGTTACGGACGTCAGGCCACCCCTAGGCTTCTATTCTAGTACCAAAGCATGTAAACTTAGCCGGTGTCAGATATTGTGCCCTATTGAGGCTGCGGGAGGCGCGATTTAATCTTTCCTCGGTGCGTTCATCCCGGATATCCCGCCATGGGACGGCGCCCAGAAGTCTGGATTGCCGTATATCTGCAGTTCTCTCCGGAGGATATGAGCCAATTGCGTGATGTGGTCTCTCTGGCGTGGTCCTTAGCCACGGCTTTGCTACCTTCAGCGCCATCCAATACCGAGAAGGTTCATAGCCTCGACCGCAGCTCATTGGTTAGCTCTCCCTTACGCTCCAGTCATCTCCCAGTCATTGTGAGAACTCTGAATCATATCCTCCACTAGGATTTCGGTGTAATCGATATGTCTTTTTCTTAGATCTGCTTTCCGAGCATTCAACATTTGAGCGTTGCCTGTCTCTTTGTCGGACAGAGCGAGGGATTTGGTAGAGGATGCCTAGTCTTGTCGGTGCCTGGTGTGCCCCATTTCTTTGGTGCATCTCTCAATCCTGACACCCACCACAGTCAAGGACTTTATATAGGTAGCAGGGTCCCATTTAACCCGTGACTACTTCTGTGTGTGTCATATGCCTGGTCTGTCGTTGCAGGCTACCGTCAGAACTCTCGTTTAATTCAATCATACCTATCTTTCGTTTCTTGTTTGCCACCATACTTTGAAAACATTTGTTATATCTTAAAAGATAATCATCCAAGAATACATCAGGCGCCACTCTAATCAGCACACACCACTCTAGCCTCTACTGAGCCAGGTGTGATCCAACAAGCCGTTGCCTCTGTCGCCGTCATGTGTATCAAGATTGTCGAACGCTACGCAGTATGCCGGTGCATCTACTATGCTCACTCTGTGGATGCCTGCCCTGCATATGGCCGTCGAGGCCACGATGTCAAGACGCGAGAGGTCCTTGTAGGCTACACATGCTCAAGACACTCGACAAACGGCTCTCAATCTGCGCAACAATACTATTATCCGGACTCGGGTTACGCAAGCGGCAGCAGGCACAGTTCAGGTCGCAATGCCGACGGAAGTTTTCGTCGGTAATGAGAGTAATTTTTGGACGGCCTGGAAGTTCTGGAGGACTACACAAAGTGGAGCTGCCAACAGCAGTGAAGAAAGAAGATGGCGATACGCCATGAGGACATCGGCAAGCGTCCCACCTTAGGACCTGTAACAACAACCACAACGACGAAAAGGAGCAATATGATCTACGGAAGAGTTTTCCACGGCGTTCTTGCGCTTTCACATTCTCTAAGGAGCTCTTGGCGGCCACGCAGCAGCGCTACGCGGCCTAAAATCATGACCGTCATCCAACTCAATCACAGAAGCATTAATCACGATTCACAGCGCTATAAGATCATGCCAAGCGTATGGCTGGGGAGGAATTTCTGGACAGGGACCAGTACGAGGACAACGAGCGATGCAATGAATGAAGGAACGTGAGAGTTTATGCAGGCATGACTTACGGGCATTGAGGGATGCATCCGCATTGGGTATTAGCGGGAGTCATTCGGGGGTTTGGTTTCTTAATTGAGTCATTCTAGTTTGTTATCAAGATACCATCTACACCAAAGGCCGCAAGGCAGATATAGCTGCAGGCAGCAAGGACGTCTGGAACGTGGGGGAAGCGCGGAGAAAGGACCCTAGGCAGTGCCTGTTCGGGGGTGGCTCATATATCTACTCAATTGACTTGACGTCTATCATTTCGTCTCTCACTTGCTTTGATGACAACTATAATGACTCAGAGTTGCCATCTCTTGAGGCTTCCATCGCCTGGTCAATCAGATGGCCTCAAAGCTTGACGCATCGGTAGGCTTGGCACTCGCTTGTTAGGCGAGCCAGGCGCGGCTCGTAGCCTTGTCTACTTTACTTTACTTTACCTTGAGTAACCATCCACCTAAGCATCCAGAACCTCAGACAAACATGGAATCTACAGATCTGGTCGTACTGGTGCTACATTTGCACGCTTGCAATCAGAGTGGGACCGTGCCAGTGAGATGCACCAGCTCCACTGGTGGGACGTGCCGAGAGCGTACATTCCAGGAACAAACATCGCCATGCTTGCGTGCATGCGGTAGAATTTTTCCCTGAGTATGAAGATGTTGATTGCAATATAAACGGTTTTTTTTGCTAAAAGCAAGATGTTACTATTTCCGTCGTGTCGAGGAAGGATTTCTGGTCTTCATCTCGTCACCTCACCTCCATTCTTTCCTTCTGAGCATCAACCTTGCCGCTATGTCTACTAACGAGGTGCAAAATGCACTTCTCTGCCCTCCAAATAGCCATCAAACTGTCCGGAGCGATCCTGAGGACACAGCAGTCTCACCGCCACAAGGCCCGAAGCAAGTTTAGACAAAAGCTCGGTGAAACAATCCGAGTCGAGCTCCGTCAAATCTTCGTCCTCGTCGTTTCGCCCAGCCTCTGTGACATGGGCTATTGCGCACCAGCAGACACCTTTTGTCGAATTTGAACACCAAGTCAGGCGACTATTCCACTAATTGTGGCCACCAACTGTCAAGGGACATCGCGCCGAGCGTCTTTTGGAGATCTCCAACGGTCGTTTACTAGGCCGCATACGTACGAAGACATCGGTTCGGTTCCTACGACAAACGTCTCATCCCAAGGAATCTGATGCTGATACGTCTCTTCCGAGAGACTTCGACATAGAACGTATGTCTTGCGGTACCTACAATGGGGTCGTTGGCATCACAATCAGGATCGGAGGCGTAGGAGCCCACTCGCCTTGTGTTGAGAACTCCACGGATGGCGTGGAGATCTAGACCTGACCGCGAAATGGCTATTCTGAATTACATCCGCCAGGAAGCTAATCGTTTCGTACTGGTTTAAATACACTAGAGTAAGAATATCACGGGGGTGAGACTTTTTAAACAAGCTAAAGAACCGCCAACACCATCTGATGTACGCGTAGGATGGCAGAGGTTTCCAAAGTCTCCGAATCGGCCGAAGAGCAGAACACAAAGAAGACTTTCCACGAGTGAGCCGAAGGTTAAAGGGCCGTGGTTGTGAAACATTATAGGCGCAATTTCCAGCTTGACAGAAGGTAGCAGACTATGAGTGCGTCTCAAATCTAGGATTTCGGCGATATGGGTGAGAAATATACTTGCGGCAACGCCCACGACGCTAAATGACAGCGAATTACTTTCGAAGATTTAGAGAACGTCAATTTGATGAATTATGTTTTTCTCCATTATACCAACATTAGCGAATCGACGTTGTCGCTGTTAGGACATATCGAAGATTGGGTCCCCTGCCCTTATAGTCTGGTTGTGACAATTAGGTGACTATTCGTAAGCAATGGCTCAACCTTTCATATTCGTTAGCTGCGTCAAGATGCTCTGTTGAGACCCAATTTTCATTGTCAATTTTACTTTGTATTCGACCGAAAGCGGAACTTGTTCCTAGAGTTGTGACCGTTGTGATTCGGATCGTTCACCGCAGGAACGGTGGCTGGAACCATTTCCGTTTCCGTCGACGTTCTTCTTTTTCCCTTGTTGTACGGCTACCCAATCCGTCATGCAAGCAGAGGTGCAATATTGAGTTTTTCGATTTCCTACTTACTATATATTGCCTCGAAGTTTGTCATTGAGAAACCTTGCACTTTACACACAGTCTTCTCTATGTCATCCGCAACGCAAGAAACGCCTCTAACAAACGACCGCCAGTGTCCAAAGCGCGGCCGAGAACGTGATTGGGACAAGGAGGAGCAGCTTTGCAAGGCGCACCAGGAGATCTGCGAGTCATGTAAACGGGACAAAATGATAGAGGTTCCCTGCAGGAGGTGTACCGAGAGCGAACACGTATGGAGCTGTTTGCCGATATTGTATTGATGTGCTAATTTGTATACCAGCTTCGCGAGATGCGTGCTGCAAAAGAGGCGATAGATGCAAAGAGGGAGAGGATGTCGTCATGTGATATTTGGATGGAGGCCGCAAAGGGGACGAAAAAGAAGTCGACGACCGGAAGTCCTTTATCTTAGACCGTGGATCTCCTATGCAGACATGAGTCAATAAGGGGATATATGGCCAGGGGCAACCGCTGTTGCTGTTGCTGCGGTCAGCGCGTGACCTATGATCTCGGTGGTATGGATTATTTTCTAAAGACTAAGGCTCAAAAGACTATCTTACCGACAATTTATCTCCTGCCCCTAGTTTTGGTCGTACACTCAGGGGTGCTTAGAGCGCTCGTCCACATATGGTTAGAAATAGGGCTACGCTAAAGCTTGCGCTAACTCGGAATCCTCGAAAGTCTAGCACTCGGAACTACTGCCTACTGGTACTCGTTCAGACACAAGTGAGTTCGATCGCTTGGTAGCGGCGGGAGAAGCCACCAATCCACCGATCAGGATCTGACCTCTCAGCGGAATTTCCGCTCTAAAGCTTTAGCCTCGGGACGGACTTGTGGTCTGAACGAGTACTAGTAGTCCGAGATCTGATTAGTGGCCCAGCTAGCGGCATTCAGGCCTGAGGCTTGGCATTCAGCATACTTTAAAGTAAGTAAGCTGCACAGCCGCGCTGTCCGAACAGAGATGATCCCCATCGAAGGCAGCCATAATGCACTCCAAAGCTGCCAAGTCTGGTTTACCTATATCAATTTACACCCTAAAGATATCAGCTGAGGTGGTCGAGCTTATCCCAACGATTGCCCTCGACCACCATGTCTGTCCGGATACAGCTCGACAGACCGCATTCTCACTTCACAAATCTCGATATCATTGGCGGGGTGGTTATCTTGAGCATACTTAGTCCTGAGACTATTACGACTATAAACGTTAAGCTTGAGGGTGAGAGTCGGTCGCGTTTGGCAGCACCTGTCAACCCACGCGGCCGCCAAAGTTATGATCCGTATGAGAGAGACCAGGCACAGCTTGAGGTCCACAAGGTGAGTGAGTACCCCTTGGCTATAAGTAAAGCGCACCCTATTTGCTGATGAACTCTAAAGCTCCTCTACAAGGTCTCCGCCGTCTTTCCAACGCAGGATCTCGTCCGATTGGGAGGCAACAACCAAAACTACACTCTACCGCCAGGGCAGCATGTCTACCCTTTTCAGTTCAAAGTATGGCATGAAGCAATGCGGTGCATCGTACCTGCTGACGAGTATGCGAGCTCCCCTTCAACAATGACTGCAATAACAACAATTCCATGCTCACGAATTTCAACGCATTGAGGCTAGAGGTAGCGAGGAACACAAATGACCACGTCAAGAAGACGCTGCCTCCTTCACTCAATGGGCTCCCAGGAGAAGCAGAGATTCGATATTTCGTGAAGGCTACGGTACAGCGACCGGCGTTCTACAAGGAGAACTTTAGATCCGTAAGTCCAGAGTGGCAGAGAACACCAGACATGGAGAGTCTCTGCGTTATATATTTTTGCTTACGGTGGCGTTAGACTGTGCCTTTCATGTTCCTACCCATCGAACCGCCTCGAGAACCTCCGAACAGGCGAGAGTCGTTCGCCAGACGATCGCATCAATTCAGCCCGAGCATCGACGTACCTGAGAAACCAGGACTTTTCCGCAAACCCTCCACTGCCCCTGAGTCGATAGCGCCAAGGGTTCCTCCTCCAACTATCAGCATTGAAGGACGACTACCAGACCCGCCTATCGCTACGTGCAATGAAGCTTTACCCTTGCGAATCCTGGTCACTAAAAAGAATGAGACCCCAGCAACCATCTACCTACAAACACTGAGCGTCACGCTTATTGGCTACACAACGATTCGAGCTCATGAGCTACGACGGCAGGAGGCAGGGAGCTGGGTGATCATGAGCTTGGCCAACATTCACAAGCCCATTAACAAGACTGTCGGCAATGACGGCAAAACCTTAGAGGTTGATCCAAAGCTCTGGAATCAAAGTCCACTGCCCAACACCGTCTGTCCATCCTTTGAAACGTGCAACATCTCGAGACGCTATGAGCTAGAGGTCAAAGTCGGCTTGTCATGGGGGTCGTCTAAGAACATCCATGTAGGTAGTCACCTCAATTCTGGCGAATAAGCTAATTGTGTGAAGCCGGAACTGACCATCCACCCCCTACGCATGCCTGTTCAAGTCTACTCGGGCATTGCACCGCCTCAAGCCTTATTAGAACAGATGGCTGGCCGCCTGAACCCGCCCACAACACAAACACCGTATACGGCCTCCAATCTACGTCCTCCTGGCTCTATGGATACGCCTGCTCCTGGACCTTCTCGGCCTCCAGTCAGACCGCCTCCAAGCGACCACATTGAGCCCTCGCCATCGGATATTCCCGATGAAGCGCCACCTTCCTACCTCGATGCAATGGCAGATGAACTAGCGCCCATTGACGGGCCTAGGAGGGATTACCATCAGGCGCCTGTTCACACTTCGACTGTCGATGGGAAAGGATCTCCAAACGATGACCGATTGTTTCCAGACAGCGGACAGTGAATGCCTTGTGTTTGTAGCGGTTGTTTGTGAGCGATTCAGCGGGCGCTGGGTGCAACTAAAGATGTGAGTTCTTCTGTGGCTGATGTGAGATGAATGCCTGAGGCTCTACGATTAGAACAATCGCAATCATCAAACCCTTGATTGTGCGGTGAGTGACCCGCTTGACTCCTCAATGTTTGAGACGACGCAGCACAACCCAAGGTACGGAGCATGCTTACTATCAGAGAAACTGGCAGCAATGAGTGCAACGTGACCATATAATGATGTTCTCGGAGCTGGATAGCCTCGATGTACCCGAATGTTGTTTGGAGCATTGTGCCTAGGAATGTTTCTCGATAGACCAAAGCTCTACTTTCGAAAGCTGTGATGCTAGCCCGAGGAGCGTCACCGAAGTTGGGTTAGCAATATGTAGCGTGCTATTGGGCGCAAGTACCCGCTCCCGCGTGTCGATTAGGGCAAGAACGGAATCATGATGACATTTCATGCATCAAGCTTCAGCTCTGCCAACGAAGTCTAGAGAGAATCACATTTCCACCGAGTAGTCCATTCACTTACATGATATCTTCTCCCTTCCTGCTATCACGCCTGATCTTCCGCAGGCCTACTCAATTCTCAAAGCTTTCACTAGCTCCGTTCAGCATTACAACAAGCGCGATGGCACACGAATACAAGATCAAGGGTCTCTCCTCTCTGGACCTAAAGAGTGGGGAAAAGCGTGAGGTTGAAGTGGAAGGTATTGAGAATGGCAAGGTTCTACTAGCAAAAGTGGGAAGCAAGACGCATGCTATGAGTTCCAATTGCACGCATTATGGAGCTCCCCTAAAATTGGGTGTTCTAACTCCCGATGGGAGATTGACCTGTGCATGGCATGGAGGTATGTTCGTGTAAGTTGCTTGCGGAGCTTTTGCTGCTGACATCGCGAATAGCCTGCTTTAACGTTGGCACTGGTGATGTCGAAGATGCCCCCGCTCTTGATCCGCTGGCAAAATTTGAGATTGTGGAGAAGAATGGGGGAGTGTACATAAAAGGAGAAGAAAGCACAATCAAAGCCAGCAGAAGATCTCCAAGTACCAAGTGCTCACCACAGGGACAGGAAAAGGTTGTGGTTGTAGGGGGGTAAGCATGCCTCTCCTACCGGACTGCGTAGCCACTAATCCCACATCTACCAAATAGAGGCAGTGGGTCAATGGGAGCCCTTCAAGCCCTCCGAGAACAAGGTTTCAAGGGAGCCATCACTCTCATCCACAGCGAACCCTACCTACCCATCGACCGGACCAAGCTTTCCAAAGCCCTTATCGGCGACGTATCTAAGGTCCGATTGCGTGACGAAGACTGGTTTAAATCAGCTTCAATTGAGACCATCCAAGATCAAGTATCAGCCGTCAACTTCGAGAAGAAGACGGTCTCTACTGCTTCTGGCTCCTCTCACTCCTACACCAAACTCATCTTAGCCACAGGTGGCTCACCCAAAGCCTTACCTCTGCCAGGCTTCAAAGAGCTATCAAATATCTTCCTCCTACGAACAATACCGCATGTTCAAGCTATTCTCTCTGCCGTCGGCGAGAAGAAGGACAAGAAAATAGTCGTCATTGGCTCGTCCTTCATTGGTATGGAAGTTGCCAACTGTCTGGCGTCACAGGGGAACGACGTTACAGTCGTTGGCATGGAGTCTACACCCCTCGAGAGGATCATGGGTGCTGAAGTGGGCGGAATATTCCAGTCATTAGTCTCAAAGAATGGTGTCAAGTTCATCATGGAAGCCAGTGTCGATTCTGCTGTACCATCTTCGTCGGATAAGAACGCTGTTGGCTCTGTTAAGCTAAAGGATGGTACCTCCTTACCAGCTGACCTTGTCATCCTCGGTGTTGGTGTTTCGCCCCAGACCAGTTACCTGCAAGATAACTCAGCGGTGAAGCTGCAGAAGGATGGATCACTCCTCACCTCGGAATCTTTTGCCGTTAAAGGCCTGAAGGACGTCTACGCCATTGGCGATATAGCTTCATACCCATACCATGGCCCCGGTGGTGATGGCGCGATCACGAGGATTGAGCACTGGAATGTCGCACAGAATGCTGGACGTAGCGTTGCACGATCAATTGTGTCGCCATCTGAACCCGCTAAGCCTTTCATCCCCGTTTTCTGGTCGGCAATGGGTAGCCAGCTAAGGTACTGTGGTAATACACCAAATGGATGGGACAGGCTTGTCATGCAAGGCGAGCCCAAGGAGGCAAAGTTTGCTGCTTTCTATGGGAAACGTGATACTTGCGTAGCAGTGGCTAGTATGCAGATGGATCCGGTCATGAGTCAGAGTGCAGAGTTGATGAGGCGAGGTAAGATGCCGTCTATGCAGGAGCTAGACAAGGGTGTTGATCCTCGGGAGGTCAGCGTCCCTGGTGAAGTGAAGATGTAAACTAAGAAGCATGAAGGGTGGACAGAAAGCTGATGAAGCTGAATGAAGATACTAGCAATGATGAGCTTCACAGAACCAACAAAACCAGCATACTCAGTCCATTATATATTGCCGCTAACGTGAGTAGCAACAATACCGCAATAGAAGTATCTGATTAATTCGATCCTACCCCTAATCTTTGCACGGGTTCAGCTTCGGCCGGAGTTGTCGCGACCTTACGGCTGATGTGGCTTTTTTCAAAAGCCGCATGAACGACGCTTAATAGAAGTATACCTAAAGACAAGCTCAAGGATTCATGACGATCTACGGCTTCCGCTTTATACGGCTTGTCTGATTCATATGTGTTGCTTTCTCGAGGTACCATCAGAGAGAAATAGAATGTATTGGATGTTAGAGGCTAATGTACCAGAGTCTTTCAACGACGTATGTCAATAGGCTCGCTCCGTTCAGAGGTGACTAGCGGTATCCAGTGGGATTGAAGGCCACCGGCTACTCCTGGCTTACCACCAACAGTATATTCGGCCTTCCACATAACCGAAGAGAGGCACAGCGAGCATGAGTGTACAGAGGCTGGTCGCCTCGAGCAAATACAACTCGTCAGCCTATGATCAGCGTGGTCTATCTCGAAGACGCGAAATAGTCACGTTGAATTCCAAAGCGACTTGCAAGAGGCCTCCAAGTTTCGTTCCCAGAATGTTGTCGGCATCTCGGTCAGGGTTACCACGACCTCCAATACCTAATGTGCATGGTTTAACATAACAAGTTGGAAAGGCTCTGCCGCGTAAATTGGTCTCATCCTACGGAGTAGATGGAGGTGAATCAGGGTTGAGCATCACTCAGGCTCGTTCTATCTCGACCACTTCTAAGCTTGACTGCGTGATGTTCTATTTACATGTTGTTTTTTGATTCACATGGCATTCGCGCCTGCCACTTTTGGCTTCACTGTCTATGAATACTTCACATCCTCACACCGCGTTCTTCATTCCCAAGCACAATCGCCCTAGCTATGAGGCATCTACATTTATGATGAAGAATCACTTTTGCTGTCTATAAGTGTCGCCATCGACGACCGTTCTTGTGGAGTTCTCCCTCTTGTTCTCTCCTGCACTTCGATATCTTAAATAATGGGAAGCAACTACGAAAGTCATTTACCTCAAAGGCCAGCACCAACGTCCCGTGCAGCGATCTTTGGCTTCATGCCTGCGTCGACCTCGATCATCGCTACAGACCGCCAAGATGATGAGGACCTGTTGCACCCTAAGCCCCGCAAGTCGATATTATCCAAGAAGGATCTAAAGATCCAGGAGCGCATCAAGCGGACCGGGGCGCCAATCTGGGAGCCTGGGACGCTCATACGCCTTCTACCAGATGCCGTTCACATCAAGATCGATTCAATGAAGGATCTCAGTCCTAGCACGCCACCTCCACCAGTGGTTCCTCAACGCCTTACGATCTCCATAACATCTCAAATGAAGCTTGTTGGACAGATGAGCGGTGAAAGACTCGACCAATTTTGGTACGAAGGCACCGCCTCACGCGGATGGCACGAAGGGATTCCAATATTCATGCAGATCCTACCATTGGATCCACGCCGCTTCGCCATCGTGTACGCAAATGGAGAAGAAGTCAAAGAGCAGGCTTATGTGGAGTGGAGCACCAGACTCGGCACACCCGAGTTGCGAGAGAAAGCAGTGAAGAAACAATAGGCCAAGGTGATGCAGGAGATCGATGCAATTGACCAGCGTTTCAAGAACGCAGCTAGGCAGTATCGCATTGCTCGTGGGCTGTGGGAGATCCAGGTGGTTAGGCACGAGTTTCATAAGAGGCACAATTTAGACATTTTTCGGGCTGGGACCACCAAGACCGCGGTGATGATGGCCACTCGAATGGGAAAGACAGATATTGCTAGTGATTGCTAGTAGGGAAATGGGATGCAGCTGGGCCATGCAGAGTTTCAAGGACGCAGCCAAGCAGTACCGCATTGCTCGTAGGCTCTGGGAGATCCAGGTGGTTAGGCACGTTTTACATGAGGCACAATTGGGACATCTTTTGGCCTGGGACCACGAAGACCGCGGTGATGATGGCCACTCGAATGGGAAAGACAGATATTGCGAGTGATTGCTAATGCGGCGATGGGATGCAGCTGGGCTCTTCAAGGAAAAGTTGGTGGTATGCCCAGGGTTGAGGGTTTTCAATACATACCACATGAGAATGAACCTTTGGATCTGCCGTAATCACTGTCTGCATGCTCGTTGAACTGGTGTCTAGATAGCTGTATATCTAGTACCAAAAGGGAAGCAAATTGGCGACCCGATGCCGCCATCTCGACGCGCGAAGACTGGCGAAGCTCCTTTGAGAAAACCAATGCAGGAACTGTGACAGGCGTGATTTCGGTTTGATCCAAATCCCAACCCCCTATACCCAGATGAATGAGTGACAATAACATCTGAGCACCCGTTATCTCCATGTTGAACTCGTCACGAGCGAAAACAGGTTACACCCACTCCCGAAACAAAAGCCTGCAAAAACGCCCCTTGCAAAATCCCTTGATGGTGGCTCGGATTCCACTATCAACATGAACTCGCCGTAGACAACAGATCCGCTGTATTGATATACCACGACAGCCGTGTTACCAAGACGAGATATAGCCATTGTATTATAAAGCGATGGCGACACTGTAACGTATGGGGTGACTGGTGATTATTACCGCCCCAAAAGTATCGGTGACACACACTTCAATCCCTTGATGTGCAAGCAGAACATCTGTAGAATTCAAGGTGCCACCGTGGTGTTAATGCAATGAGCATCCCTATTCCGACTTTTGAACATCTGCTTGCCGAGATGTGGAACAAGCTTTTCAGAGGGTTCAAGGGTGCAGTGTGCTGGCTCATTGCATGATTCTGAGCCTGTGGAAGATAAGCTGATACTGCTCTAGCGAGATCAGGGCTAGCAGACGAGCTTTAACTACATAATTGTTCTCAGATATTGGAATAGCGCGGACGCCTCTGGGCATTTCTGAGCACGATTCTGAATGGAAGTGCCTGCGTGCCCTAGGTCGGACGTTTATTGCCCCAATGAAATCCCCATCTGCAGTGAGCGTGTTGCGGTTCCTTTGCACTCGTAACGTGTAATGCGTATATGGGCTCTTTGTGGACTGTTGCTGTTGGGCGTGACCAAGAACTGAAGCCTGTGGAGTATGATGGAGGGAGAAAGTTCGGCGATGAATGGGAGATTTGAATGAATGTCAAGGAGGAGATCTAGCCAGCGTGGAGCATGCCCTTTCGTGCATAGCAATTACTTGACCAAGTAGCAGTAGCTACTGTATAAAAGCGAGTATTACGTACCATTTACAGCATACTCGCGTAGCAAGAACCTCTGTAGCGATGTCTAATGCCATCAAACTATATCACTGGGTATTGCCAAAAAATGCCATGACCCTTACCGACTCCTCGCCTTCGTTTTCCCGGAACTAATCCTGGTAGATGTACTACGTTCCTTGCTCGCTCTCGTCTTCGACACCCATCCCGGGCCCTTCGGTAACTTGTAGCTATCGTCATCACCGTTGTAAGGACTGTCCACTGGATCCACCGCATCACTCGAAATGGTCAAGTCAACGATCTGAGATGACATTTGTGATTTTGAAGGACGTGGCGTACTTGCGCCATCTTCTTCGTCACCGTCTTCATCACCGTTCTCAAGTGCAGACCAATCACTGTCAGGTTTCCAGGTGCGATTCGATCCTCTTTGTGATGAGCTGTGTCGACCATTGGCCTTGACTTTCCTGTAGGAGGGTGGCGAGATTGCATCCTCTTGAGAGGACTCCGATTTGATGTTCCTCACTTGCGACATACGAATTTCCCAAGCTTGTGAAAAGGGTTCAGGAAATTCATCCTCGGATCCAGTAGCGTCGAGTGACCGGATGGGCTTAGGTGGGCTGCTTCCCTGAGATGGGTGGGTAAGAGAGCGGGTACTCTCAGCTGGCGACTGATCCATGCTGTTGGAGATGGAATCTTGGGAAAGGATCTGATGGTCGAACAGATGGTCTGACTGGGGCTGTGCTTCTTCATGGAAGAGCTCACTGTCATCGCCCGTTTCTGGAAGACTCGGATATTCGATTGGCGATTTGGACTCCAATATTGCAGACCCAGCATCAGACTCAACGGAATTTTGGGGAGGAACGCTCTCCGCTATCTCAGTCCCAGACGCGTGAAGAGGTTTTGCGGATTGAGATTCTAGAAGCGGCGGTGAAGATCTGATATCAACAACTGGGCTCGATCTGAACCCATTGAACCTTGGTGACGGAGGATCTATCAGAGTGGTGTCTTCCCGGTTGACATCATTTTCAAGGTTCATGGAATCTCCCCGAGCATCTAAGCCACCGTTGACGTCCGAGTGAACGCTTGATCGCCAGCCCGCCTCTTTTATTAACTCGGATATCTCTGCCCGATTTTCCGAACCGAGAGGCTCATCTTCCATAACCTCGTTTGCTCCACCGTCAAGTCCAGAATATTGCTGATCACTTGTATTACCTCCTACCGGTGCAGAGACCACCCCAGTCGTACCGTCCGGAGAAGCACTGTGATCTTCAGCCATACCTGGATCCTCGTTGCCCTCCTTTTCTTGGTCATCCACAGCTCGTAAAAGGATTGGGCTGATTAGCTCATCAAAGGAGATCTCGAGGTGTTCGTTGCCATCGTCATTATTAAAGCCAGGCATCTCAAATTTCGAGTAAAGTCGCTCGCCGTTTCGCTCATCATATTCGGCCTGCTTGTTGGGTCGGTCTCGTTTCGCTGGCGTCATATACAGGTCTCCGTTCTCAGTAATCTCATCAACCATGGCAGTTCGATAATCAGATATATTAGGTTGCCAGTTCGTTTCCGCCGACATCTCAAGCTGCTTGAAGGCGATGACCGTTCCTACCTTAGCTACTTCGCGGGTCAATGGCGGACAGGTGGTGGGATCCTTGGGCAGACTTGGCAAGTCCGTCGAAGGCTGATCATTTCCCACAAGGGTGCCGGCCGACACATCTCCATTTTCTCGCAGCAGTTGCTCGTTGACTGCTTGAGAGTCTAGAAGACTTCCCTCCGACGAGTGCTCTTCCCTTGGGTCTTTCAACGTGTTGTTCGCATTCGGATGATTTGACTCACCCTCCAATGCTTCATGTTCATCGTGGGCTGGAGATTGGTTGTATGACTCCTGGTACAAAGTTTCTTCATAGTAGTTGTCATTGTTGCGCTTACGCTTCTTGTTTTTGCGTTTTTTTGAATTCCCGTAATTGTAACCACTTCGCTGCTGGGGGTCCCATCTTTGAACGAAAGGAAAAGGCGGCGTACTAAGCTCGATGCCTTTGTGGCAGCATTCCACAGCTTTAAGACTGATCTTGCTCTTCCAGCTCTCGTCGGCTGCGATAGCCGCAAGGTCTTCCGCTACTCTCACTACGTTGTTGGCTTGAGGTACTCTAAAGGGCCTAATGTCTCTCATCAATTGTTCACGGGTCTTTGACTCATCTTCTTTAGTCTTGGGAGTTCTTAAGCCCAATGAGCCGAACAACATCCGCTTGGCACCGCCTAGATCGAGCTTAGATCGGCGATGTTGAGAGGACGGCGTGAGCTTTTCCCACGAAGCTGATCGCAGTGCGTAATCCCCAGTCTCAACTGGGCGGTCTTCTAGTGCATCCCTTTCCTCTGCATCTCCAGCGTCTACTGCTTCCATGGGCGCGTTCGCCATAGCCTCGTCATGTAAATTTGGGGTGGCTGAACTCCTCGGTGCATTCACCATCGGCTCGTCCTCAGCGGTTGTAGCATTCTGGCTCGTTAGTGCATCGATCATTGTCTCATCTCGCGGACTTGGGGCATTGTTAGGAGCTTCTTCTGCTCCAAGCAGCTTTCCACCTGTCTGAATTTTTTCTTGCGACTTTACTTGCGAATCCATCGCAGGGTCGGCCTCTATGCCACCTGCATCAACCAACGTCGAGAGCTTGCCGGTCTTGGCAAATGTGTTCTCATGGTTGGGTCGCGATCCTGTCTCTTCGGCCCCAACGTTCTTGGTCTTGCTGTCCTCACGAAGAGTCATCAGCAAAGCTTGTCTTTTGGCCTCCAAATCAAGGTCAGGGGCTGCTTTGTCCGCCCTATCGTCTCGCATCTCTGCGTCTCCAAGATGAGGGTCCCGAGGCTTGGATTCTTTCGCGATTTTGTGAAGGTCCCTCATAGTAGCTTCGCCCTCTAAAAAACCTTCACGCTTTAGGTAATCCAATTTCCTCCTTTGGCGTCTCCTATTGTTGCGACTCCTGGTTTTGTTCTTGCCTTCACCCGGCCGGGTTTGCTTGGCGGATTGTGGAGTGCTCGCAGGCTGCATACTCTTATCGAGCGTTGAAGACGTAGCTTTTTGAATTGCATCACCCAGCTTCCGAATCCTCTGTCTTGTTTCAGGATCTGAGTCGCTACTGCTGCTTGAAGGGCCTGAGGACGAAGTGTCTGAGTTGTCAGATTTGTGGCCTGGGGCTTTAGTAGAGCCATGCTCGGCCTCCGAGTCCGAGTCTGATTCCCTGCTTGAGACACTGGAAGACGATCCCGAAGACGATGTCTCATCACTATCAAGCTCCTCTGAAAAATTCAAAGAACTTGATTCTGAGCTTTCAGATGAGTCCTATAAGAGCGTGAGCTTTGCATTACTGGGCTTTGAGCATTTCCCATGAGGCATACGTACATCGCTCGAATTACTCTCGATGGCTTGTGGCTCGGCATTTTCTTTATCAGACTCGCCCACTTCATCCGGCTCGAAATCATCGTCCTCGTCTGAATTCACAGATTCTTGGATTGTGGCGGGTGTTGCCAGCTCATTGTCATCGAACCGCACGCTTTTGTTGGTGGCAGCTAAGTCCGGCCTGTTAACACTTTCAGGACTTGCTGACGAGTCCAAGACACCATTTCGTGCGCTTTTGCGAGCACCCTTAGCTAACGTTGCTGGATCGCGCTTCCTGATCTTAAGAGTCGGTTCGTCTTGACAGTACTGGTCCAGAAGGGGGTTGCTGTATTCTCCAGCGAATGGGTGACCATTCTCGTCCAAAAGCCGTAGTAAACCTAGACCTTTAGGCGATCTTCGATATCTTCGAGCGGCAACCTTGGTCGTATCCGACCCCCCGTCTCTGAAGCTGGCGCCGCTGTCGTCATTCGCGCCAGCACGTACATCGTTCTGTAAATCTTCCAGCTCGGCGCTCAAGTCCCCATCTTCATCGTCATTGGGAACAAAATCTTCCTCATCATCGCTCCCATCTTCAGCCCCGGCTTCGTCCTCATCATCAAAACCAGTTCTCACTACTATCTGCCGATCGTTGACTTCGTCTCCGTCATTAATGTTCTCTTCTTCGTCATACGTAATTCGCCTTCGCTTCCTCGGAGGTAGTCTGATTGCAGGTCTGTCTGCTCTCCGCAGATAGGGTCTTCCAAAAGCTACCCCATCTATAAGGTGCTTACCGTCTGAGGTGATTTGATGGCGACCAGAGATTCTCCGAACACGTAAATCATTGGTCTGTAGAGCTCGTATGCTGTCTGGTGTGAGAACAGTCCTCCATTGTACAGGAACGAATTATTCATTCGGATACTCACCACACTTCCTCATCATCCTTCAGAATCTGCCCCAATTCGGAAAAGTGCAGACACTCATAGCCTCCAACCTCCACGGCATAGTCTTCAAGGCCCCAGTCCTCGGATTCGAGTGGTATGATATCATTGACTTGCTCGAGAAGTTGTGAGACGGTGATGCTGCTGCCCGCTGCAGTAGATGGAGGGCAGGTCGGTGCTACAGTCCACAGTATTTGCACAGGTGGTATGCTGTGCCTGTGAATTACAAGCCGAAGCCTCATACCTGTGCATTCGTGTACGAATTGGTTGACGCTCAAAACTCTTCTATCGGTTCTTCGATGTGGGGGTTGGATCATGGGTTAACGCGCACGCGGCGTTACAAGTCTAAGGTAAGTTAAGCCTTAGCTCAGCAGAACATCGCAACAGATTCTTATCAATCTCAGTCAATGATACTGATATTCAACACTTGGGTAGGCCGTCAGGAATAGCGTCAAGTCTGTTCTACTGTACGATGTGGAGGGTGCGTGGCTAATATTTCCCTCTATGCTTCAGTTTCGGAATCAGCTCTCCAATTTGATCTACATCCATTGACCCATCACTACCAATTGCTAGAGCCCCTGTCATAGCATGCTTCGGCTCCTTATTGCCTCGCTTGTTCACCCATACAGCTTCCTGCTCCTGCAAAGCTTTTTCGTCCTCGTCGCTGAGCATGGTCCCTTCTATGTTCAAGAAAACTGTTTCCCGGTCCATAGTCCTTGAGGTTTCCAGATCCTTGACCTTAAACCGTATTAGGCCCTCCACCTTTTTCCCCTGGGCATCTTGAAAGTAGCCCTGTGAATCCTCCATATTAGTCTCTTCTGTTCCTCCACTAGCTTCTTCATCTTCATCTTCATCTTCATCCGATTCTGCGTCTGCGCCTTTGGCGACTTTCTTTAATTTTCGCTTTATTGGTGGCTTCACGCTCCCCGATATCCATTTCCACCCACTAGCCAGTCTTTTCCTCTCGATGGTTGCATTGAAGAAGTTCAGACACAATAATCCGATATTGCTCTCATTCTGTAGGTTGATCCATCCCTCAACCACTTTTCCCTTTTGCGGCTTGAAGATGATGAAGTCCGCTGTGAGCCACACGAAGCTGGCGGCATACTCATCGACCGCTCGTGCGTAAGCGGGTTTGGATTCAGGATTGGGATCGCTAGATAGGGTCGCATTGCTGTACGATATGACAACGCCGTGCAATGGAGGGTAATATGTGAGAATCAAAGGAGATAAATATTCAGCACAGAGACCTTGCAAGGCATGTGTTTGCGAGATTGGCGGTAATGGTAGATATAGTGACGAGATTTGTTTGTAGAAGGGTGAGACTGGCTGCTCAAATTGGGTCTGAGGAGCATTGTGAGCTACCGGCGATTTTGAATGGTGTGTTGATCTGGGCTTTTTGGGAGGCGATGCGAGCTCAAGGCCGTCTGAAGTATGCCGCTTGCGCTTCTTATCCTTCTTCTTGGCATCTCTTTCCTTGATTTTCTTCTTTTTTTCTGATCTTGCAACCTGGGGACTATCAATTTCCATTGACATCGCTGTCCGGTAGTGTCACATTGAGCCGTCGGATAACTGCGAGAGCGTTGCAAGAGATTGTTAAACATTTTAGAGTTTCGGACATAACAAGCGCCAAAGAGTGTGAAAGGCTAAAGCCGTGCGCGTAGCAGCACCTCAAAGGACAGATTGGGTCCTGCGCCAGCTGCAACTTTTGCATCCATACTATGATGATACACAGGATATGTCTACTACCATTCTCTCGTACGCGGGATGGGCTTTTCTCCCCAACCTTGTCACCGGATGGCTCCAATCCATTTACTACGGAATCACGGTTCGAGCCGGTGACCCCAAGCCCCAGCCAGGCACACCCCGATACATGAAGCATAAGCGGCGCATACATATGATAGTCATTATTTCGTACCTTTGCTACACTCTCTACGAAGCAGACTACTGGGTGCAGCAGCAAGGAGACTTCTACCAGGCTTTGGGCGTCACTTCAGACGTTGACGAGAAAGCGATAAAGTCGAGGTTTCGGAGACTGTAAGGTTGAATGGGAAGACGCAAGGTTCCCAATTCACTGACATGTAATATGGGTAGAGCCGCCCTACACCACCCTGATAAGATTTCTACCGAGGATCCACTCGTGCACGCGGCCGCAGAAGCCAAATTTGTCACCCTCAAAACCGCCCAAGATACCCTCTGCAACCCCGTGCGGCGTTTCGCATATGAACGTTTCGGCCCTGACATGCTGAAATGGCAGAATTGCAAGACAATACGCGACTATCTGATCACGGGCCTACAGACGAGCGCTCTTCCCCTGTATGCTGGCTCCATCATCTTTCTTGGACTTATGAGCTTTACAAGCTATTTGCAATACGGAAAATTTTGGCGCTATCTAGCCTTTGCCTCTCTACTCGTCCTCGAATTACACACCGTGACCCGGCCATATCCATCACCATTCCTTGCAAAGGTATTCAACCCAATTCTTGGCACATTGACAAGCCATGCGCCGCTGCTACCCTTTCAGTTAATTACTCTCGCTCGGAAAGCGACATTTACGCTATTCGTTGCACTCTCCCAATTAGGAAATCTCTTCCCTCAACCACCAGCCACGATCTCGAATTCTTCCCACCTCGACCAGCAGCAACTACTGAGACTGGAAGCTGTGGCCAAAATGAACGAATCTGAAGCTGGCAGGCTATTAGCAATGGATATGGCGCCATTCGCCGGTGACGAGCCAGGAACTAAAGAGTTAAGAGGTAGGGTAAGGGAATGGCTGGTGAACAATACCATTCGCTCGGATCCAGAAGTTCGGGACGCGATGGGTAGAGCAGTGGCAAAAAGAAGGACAGGGGTGCCACCGGGTGCAAGGTGATACCGCATTGCTTGCATGGCGTTCTAGAATTGCGACGCCTATTTTGGCGTCGAATGAACAGCGCTCCGCAAGGTATACAATGAAAGATTTAGACATGCGTGTGCCTAGTGGGAGTCTCGGTTTTGTACAGTATATGCCTGCACGACCTGCAATACAATTTAGACATCTCGATGCTGCGGAAATTACTGCGAATATACACACCATATGCGGCTTGCATGTCACACTCTGAATTGGTGCTCACCAACATTTCAGAAGATTGTGGAGCCCCATACAGTCATGAAGTGGCAAGACGGACTTGCCAAGTTCACCTTCCTGGTCTACTTCTGTACCTGGAATTCTGAAGTGCAGAGACTCAGACGCTCGGACCAGGCCAACAGTCTGAGACGATTCTATATCGAAGCTCAAGACTTATAGTGTTGCTCACTCGAAGTCGTCAACCAACAAATGATAGCCGTGGCGCTGAGATGCTGAGAATTTTTCCACTCTTGAACTTGCTTTGGTACAATCATGGCCAGCAAAGCCTCTGAAATTGCAGGGACCATATTAAGTCTGCGCTTTAATTGTAGACTAAAATTGCAAACCATT
>JAABUK010001776.1_pt1 | contig 40304 bp, 54 predicted proteins | sample 5559141 | NCBI WGS metagenome assembly JAABUK01 (sample SAMN10711869, study PRJNA513367) | rock metagenome | isolation source: Antarctica rocks | place: Antarctica: Victoria Land, Pudding Butte nord | collected 2016-01-03 | reverse complement strand
GCCCCCCCCCCCCCCCCCCGCCCCCCCGCGCCCCCCCCCCCGCCCCGCCCCGCCCCCGCCCCCCGCCCCCGCCCCCCCCCCGGGGAGGGGAGAGCTATTCATCACGCATACATGCAATGTTCCTCATCTTGGACCCCAATGCAAAGGTACAGTCATTGTTTGCTGCAGTGTCCCAAGCGAGGTGCGTCTGCAGCATGCTATCCTCCCAGATTGCGCTTACCGATTGGCAGCAACATGCTGGGCCAATGCGCAACTAGAAGTTGTCCCAAGATCTTCGACTAATCTTGGTGCAAACATGCAAGATCCCAACCTTGACACCTGCTTTGATGGCTGCCATGAGACTCAGTCTGGTCACATGAACACCGCCTTAGTCATGCCAGGTGGCAGTGTGTCTCAGACAGGCCTCATGTGACAGGCCTCGTGTGACATGTACCATATTTTTGGCTGCAATTAATACACACCTTTTAAATTGTGAAATTCAATGTCGTGCATAATGGTGGCATTGCAACATCTATGTGCCAGCTGGTCATTTCTGTGTATGTACGTTTATAGCAGAAGCCTGGTAAGGTGTGTGTGCATGTGTGTGTGAACTATTCAAAGTCATAAAGCATGATAACGGACATGTTACATGTTCTTAAATTCCACAGCGTTTACTTCATTGCTTCAAGCTTCTAGCAAGGTGGCTATTGGTCTTGGTCTTCCGCATGTGTAATTCGGCATCACTTCAACTCACAAGCAACATAAGCAAACAGATAATAAGCAAGCATGATAAAATGGAGTATCTCTGTGCTGCATGAAAGCCTTCAAAGTCCACTGTCTGCCCCGTGGCTTGCAACTTTTGCTACCCTATGGATCTCAAAACTTGTGCAAAACTAGCGTCATCGCACAGTCCCCCCAGGCAGGCAGACGACTGCAATCGTGCCTTGAGGGAAGCATCATAGCAGTAGCATGCACAGCAGGACAGCGCCAATCAGGCCACCGACAGACATGACTGCAGTTGATGTAGCACCGCTAGCACCAATGTTTGCCAGTGGATCAGCATATGTCTCATTGGCTGTACTACTGCTACTGCTGCTGAGACAGGTCTCTGATGCGCCACTGCTGCTAGTGACTGTCGTTGTCACCTTGCCAATGTGACTGATGAACTGGGGAAGCGTGTTCCAATACCTGTCACACACACATGGGAACTTATATGCCAAGCATGAGTCTGACTAATCCTGTGATAGGGCTGCAATTGCATGACACGTTTTGGAGAGAGAGGAAACAAAGAATGTGAGGTGCTGCAGAGTCAGTACGACATGGCAACAATGACTGTTGTGACATTGCTGACATGACCAGCCTTGCATCTATGCAATGCAATGCAAACTGCATGGCTGAGTGATACCACAGGCAGCCGCTCAAAACACTGTACTCATCCAGGCTGTACAGACTCAAAGCAGGCTGTACTAACATATGACAAATTGCTCTGACATCCATGTAGACCACAGGGCAGAGCTGCTCTGCACACTGCCCACATGGAAGGGAGCATCTTGCAGCATCTCACTGACCACATCTGGGCACAAGGGAAGCAGCTTACTTGTTCCCATTGGAGTCCTTTGTGCCAATGTACGACACAAAGGCATCATGTATAACGCTGCTGGCTGAGTATCTCCAGTCAATCATGTCATTGTCAGCTGATGACTCCTCCTTCTTCTGGTCAAACCAAGCCACCAGACGCAGGTTTGGCATGTGGATGGAAAGGTCCAGCGCATTGGTCGTGTCGCCACCAATGTTGAACACCTGCGAGACACATCAAGGTTTTGCATCTGGACAGACAGATCAAGAGCACCAATGTTGAACACCTGTGAGGCAAACCAAGGTTTGGCATGTGGACGGAAAGGTCCAGAGGATTGGTCGTGTCTCCACCAATGTTGAAGACCTATGAGGCACATCAAGGGAGTCAAAATGCAGGGGAAACTGCTTTGTAGGTTTTGTTGTCTGTCATTTTTCCTGTTTTGATGATAATATGTGATACTGCCTGCCACCTGCATACAGACTGATGACTATGTATATACAGCCTGTGCCTGCTTTCCCATGCACTGCAGCTGCAAATTTGATGACGCTTGGCACAGATGGCAAAAAGATACGCAATGCTCACAGTCTACTGCACACACAGCCACTCAGATGGGCTGTCACAAGATACATTGCACCAAGACGCCTGTCAGTGGACATAATTGTCAATGTTGCCATTCTCATACATGCATAGGTATTACGCATAGAGTTACATGCTGCTATCAAGCAGCTTTGAATTTTGCTCCAGTCAAAGCCCGCTCCTCAGATGACCATCTCAGACAAAATCCAACTGTTACTGTTGTCTCCCTGCGTATCTAGGTGTTACGCAGGAGTTACCTGCTGCCACCACGCAGTCTTGACTTGAAGCTCAGTTGGTGCTGCTCCCGTGAGCTGGTTGAGATCCCACAGGGATCCTGTTTCTGGGATGGCCATGGGCTTTTTGTGAGTGCCATTCGGCGCGCTGTAGACCTCGTAGAAGTTTGGCAGGCTGGTGTAATCCACATAGGAGGTTTTGAACGTTCCAAAGATCTGCATTGCAAGACAGGATCCAGATTCACAAAGCTGGGAAACAAAGATAATGGTGTTGAAAATAGGTCGTTCTTATTTTCTTACAGAGCGTTGCCGAGTCTGTGTGTGTGGTTCTTGTTCCCTTTGCAGCACTTGACAAACGCAGGGTGTGTGTGGTGTGATAGATCACACATATGGAGCCCCCTGATGTCTGAACTGTGCAAGTGCAAGATAAAACAGGTGACCAGGTGCTTCAGGCAAAGGATGAGCCGGCTCAGAACAGTCCATTTTGAATATTTTGAAGCAAAGCATGCACAGCATGCTGTATGGTCAAAATCATTCCATTGCGTTAGACAAGATCTGTGCTGAGAGGTGAGGCAGGGACAGCAGCAACAAGAGAGTGTATGCACTGATATACCAAGCAAAGCATGCAAAGCATGTTGCCAACATGCAAGAAGAAGACTCACGGTGGCAGTGAACTTCTGAGCCTCAGGCAGGACATTCTGGTCATAAGGGAATGTTGTACCAAAGTGATACAGAGACATGCCAACCCAGTCCACGTAGTCATCACCCTGTGTGCAAACAGGCATCATACTAAGTGCTGCTATCAATTCTTTCAGTAGAAAGTCTTGTCTACCCATTGTGTGACAATATAATCTACAGTGGTTGCAGATGTTGTAGTCTTCAAGAGGGTGTAGAGACCTTAGTCTACAGAATGGTGGTTGTTGTGGTCTATGCCTGTTTGGCTGGCATTAGTCTGACAAGCATCAGTAGCTTGCTGCTGCAAGTGTGCAGATGGCATGCTTTCACTGCTGTGCCCAAGGGGTGCCCAAGGGGTGCCCAGGAGGTGCTAAAGAGCAAGAGTCATTCACATTGTCAATTACGCTGCAATATGCATATCTCACAACTTGCGCCAAAGTAAAACACAAAGTTTGCTTTTACCCTGGCAGAACTTCAACCCGAGTCAAGCAACAGAGGAAGACTTACGGGGTAATACGGCGCATACGGGTCGTCAGCCATGGTAATGCTTCCATCCCCATTGGTGTCCATCAGCTTGAAGTCTGAAGCCGACACATAACTGGCAATGTCGGTTCCATTTGGGTATGGGTAACCACCACCACTGTTGACACTCCACAACATGAAAGATCGGCAGCAATACTGCGAAAACAGCCAAACACGCAGTGTGAGCAGCCCAATCTTGTACAGCAGGACAGATTTGCCACAGGCAGAAGATAGGCCATGATGGGGTTGTTGCTGCAGTGATATTAGCACAGCAGGCATATGGAGAAAACAAGAAACACTCATGTGCAGCTGACCCACAGACAGGCTATGAAGCCATGCATTGAACGTATCTTTTACAGCACATGTGGCCGGGGTGGAGTCACAAAATGCACACCCTCAATGTAGTGGGGGTGGGGGAGGGGGTTCCGGCGCAGGAAGCCTAAGTGAGTGTCTGCACAACTCATGCTGCTATGTGCCGTGGTGTGCAACTTTGACCTGGCAGGTCACATGTTGCACATGCTGTAGTGTACCATGCCTTGGCAAGCAGCTTTGGAACAAGCGAACAGGCCACATATAGGTTATGGTGAGGGTTCTGTGGTGTGGTGTAGTCATTGGTGAGCCTCCCATACCTTGGCAATGGCTGTGGACATGGTCTGGAACGCCTTGATGTACTCTGCTGGCTGCTGACCCCATGCATACCAGTTGCCATTCATCTCATGCCCAAACTCTATCAGCATAGATGCCCCCTGCTCCTCATACCCTTCTATGATTTTGGCAAAGGTTTCTGCTGCCGCAGTTGTAATCTCAGACAAGCCATAAGTGGGTTGAGCCACAATGACTGCCATTCCTCCAAGGGCTGCTATCTGCATTTGCACAGACCGCATGCACCTGTGACTGCAGAGCTAGTACATCTGCAAGTGCTCAAAGCCAGTGCAAATCATGTCAACGGAGGACAGTTTGTTCTAATGCAGGGACAGTGTTGCAACACACATACACAGTCATGGCAGTCCCGAAAGTGCATGTCTTTTCAATTCAAAGGCTGCAGTTTGCATGCGCAAAAGGCTGATACATCGTACAGATGCAGTCAGGATTGCTGCTGCAGCAGCAGTAAGTGTTTGGTGATGGTGATCTGTCAAGGCAACCTGTGTGGACCAAGCTGTAATCTGCGCTTGTATACCATGTTGTGTCATGCATAGAACAAGCACAAAGGCATGCCCTGCATGCAAACTGAGGGTTGCATATGGCTGCTGCTAAAATGCATTATGAGCCTAGAGCGGGATGCAGTTGCTGTGTGTACACTGCCCGTCACAAACCAGGTTGTGACTGTCACACGGTTGGGGCACACATGCAAAGCTGTTACATGCACAACAATACCCAGCAAAGAAAAAAACAGAAAAGACTACACCTTTCGGCATCAGTTTGATTGGAAGCCAAGTATCATACTGGGCTGCCCACCAACAATAAGAACACAACATATCAACCATGATGAGCCACCAGAGCAACATACACAAGGGGAATCAGACAGACTTGTGCTGTTGCTTACCTGCGGCACAACATTGTCCAACAGTCCTTTGTCTTGGACGTCCAATGGCACGCTGCAGATAGCATAGCACTGATAAACAAATGCAAACAATGGGGACGCTTTAGACTATGTTAGGTCTAAGTCCAAGTCACCACCAAGACACATAGCGAGAGGTGGCACTGAAATACATTCATGGACTTCTCATGCATTGTGACAAGCCTATGCATGAGTGATACAACCTATCATGTGACAAGCCTATGTGTAAGTGATGCAACACAACAGGCTGCAGAAGAGCACAACTTCGTCGAATTTCATCTGATGCACTTACGACCATTTCTTTTTGTTGCAAGTGTGGCATATGGTGTACTGGTAGCAAGCAACCAGTTGCAGAAACAGCATCTCACAGCCTAATGACACTTTGGATAGGCAGCAATCACAGGCAATGCAGTGCTATAGGCCAACAGCCTAACAGCCTAACAGATGCGCAGGTATCCTGAATTGGCTTCAGCCACATCTTGCAAACACTCTGTCAAGTGCAAGTTCACTTCCGATAGGTGCCAACTTTGTGGCGGCGCACTGAAAAATGCCCATGCTTTCAACATCATGTCAGTGAGAAGAATCTATTCAAAAAACACATCTGATGCACACACTTGGGCTGCACTACAAAAGCATCTGACAATGCAGGATTGAGCGGGCATTACCTGATGAAAATGGTATAGCTGGTTGGCTGAAATTCCGCCTGCTGTACGTAGTCATTCACAGACGCCCATGTGGTCCAATCAATGCTGACCCCAACCCAAGCCCCATTGTCAGGTACTAGGGGGTTTGTTGCAAAGGCAACACCCAGGAGAGCTGTTGCAACTGCTGTACAGGCTAAGCTTCTCCATTGTTTGCAAGCGCATGATCGCTGCATTCCTGCAGCTGGTCCAGTGCTGTTGCTGCTGCTAGCACACAAGCTGATCTAGCGCACAAGCTGATCTGGCGCACGAGCTGTGTGGTGGACCTGCATAAACGGTGTGCACGAACGTTTCATGATGCTTGAGCTTGCTTGGTTGGTGCCTTTCTTCTGGGAGAAGTGATGATTTGAGAGGTGCTGACGGGCTTTTTGTGAGCTTTGTAATCACTCGCAAGCACACTTCTGACCTAGTCGGTTGAGCTGGCAGGACCGAAAACTGCTCACCTTGAACGCCTTAATAACCTGCTGTGATGCAACGAAAGCTCGTGGAACAGCCACTGTTTTGCTCTGTTCCAGGCTCCAAGTGTGTAGTGCTTTCAATGCGGCGCAGAAGCAGACGTCGCAAATCCTGTCCTGACCGCCCTGTCAGGCTACAGCGAGTTGGAACCAACGGTGCAGCGGGTTGTATTACTGGGCGAACTTGCCTTCAACACATCGGAAACCCGGCAATCGCTCAGCACGACCCCTTTGACCGGTTGACGTAACACATCAGTTATTGCATACCGTAACAGCGTAGCAAATAAACAGCGTTAAGTACTGCTACGACTCGTAAACGACCGTAAGCTTACAAGTGACTTACAGCATTCGTGTTTGCTGTGGCGTGCACTTGTCTGCAGCACACCATTGATCGTGCCTCGGCAAGGCCACAGCGACGCGACATTTACACCAACAACTTGATACGCTTGAGGTATTGCGGCAACTGCTCGTTTTCGTCTGGAACACACCTGCTTGTCGTCTTGCTGACAAAATCCCACTGACGCATCAGCGATGTTTCCTAGACAAGTTATAGTGACCGCAGAGTGACCTTGTGGCAACTGTACAGCGACTGGTCAAGTCCAGGAGAGGTGGGCGGTAAAGTTGAGACAGGCGCCGTTTCGCGGCATCTCGCCTCAGGGTCAGGTTGTCTGCGGCACCGAGCAAGCTGACTGAGCGTGCGGGTCATGTCGGGCCTGGAGGATGCTCAGGTGACTTCACATCTGTGTTGACTTTGAAACCCCGACTAGAAATGAATCGTCTTCAGGTGGCTCTGTGTCGGGCCTGGTCCATGTGCCTTGCGTCTTCACTGAAGTCAGTGGTGTCTACCCTGTCTTGGCTTAACTTGGCACTGTAGTGCAAACCCAGTAGATTAGGCTTGCTGAGTTCATCCTGCAATGCATGTGGAGGTGTCATGTGGTAACGCGTGTGACTCCCTTGCGAGATCAGTTGAATCAACCTATGACTGACCTAACACCTCAAGAAGACTTCCGTCCCGGCCTGGAGAAAAGCAATACATTAGATGTACATCAGCAAGTTGGTGTACACTTTTAGTTGACAGTGCCGCTTGGAAAGCGCTGGCTGCATGGATCAAGCCTGGCTCTTTTTGCCTTAACCAAAATCCCTGTATGCCGATGGAATCATCTGCTATGCAGTAACAGGAAGTGTAACTGACTGGTACGAATGTGTTACAGGGAAGCAGGCGGAGGAACATACCAGCCGCGGGGTATCCTGTCAGTGCCACAGCTGGGGGCGTGCCTGACTCGGCACCCTACTCACAGCCCCCCTCTGGACTAGGGCCTAACCCCCCTGCTGAGACCTCACTCAGAGAGAAAGCCAAAAAGGGAGATCTGCAGCCTGACATCACAGGTTGGTTACTGGTCAACCTACAGTATCCTGTAATGTTGTCTGTTGAGCCTACTAGGAATTGACACATTGGCGCAATATGCAACTTCCATGCCATGTTCATCTGATGCTGAATGCACATACACACGTACACACTGTTGTAACTGTCAGTGTTGGTAGCATAACCATGCGTTGATTCATGCCTCCAACCTTTTAACCTGTGCCTTGCCCTAGGGTCAGGCATGTACAGTCCTGGGTTTACCCTAAAGCATAAACCCTAAAGCCATATATGTACAGCAACTACTCTGTAGTATCTCTGACAAATGCTCACATAGCTTCTTACATGCATGACCTGCATGGCTGATATGTAAACACAAACTTGTGGTCTTGTTGTAGATGCCAGCTTGAAGACGAAGATCAAGGCAGCCCATGGGCCAGGTGACAAGCAGCCTGATGTAGAAGAAGGAGGGGTCAAAGCGCAGCCCGCACAGAAAGATGTCTATCACAAGGTGAGTCATATGAGTCACCGTGCATCCAAGAGTGATGATCATTGTCCTTACATATCAATGGAACAATAACACAGTTGACTGCTGCTAAGCACCTGAAATCCTGTATGACACAACCATGTATGCTAATGTGTGTGTGAGCAAAACCCTAAACCAATGTTTGCTGAAGGGCTTTCTGTCTGCAGAAGCTTGATGACTAAACTGGTGCATGTGTGTCTGCAGATCCATAACAACCCAGTGGGAATCACTCTGTTCAGCCTGTTCATGGCGACGTACATCTTCTACTTCTATGTAAGAATACGGTATACGCTTTTTGGTGGCTACTTTGGGTATTCCCTTTTCATTTTGATTGTGGAAATGGCAGCCAGTACCAACATGGTATGCGTGTTTCTGCTGCTGAAAGGCTGTTTCTGTCTGTCACAGAAACCCTACAGTGGACCCTACATTGTCCTGCCTTGCAATACATGCTCCCATACCTGTTGCTCAGGACCATGACATGAACCCAAGCACAGCCCGTGAGTCATCATTGCACTGAGAGTTACAAAACCCTGCCTGTAGCTTGCATTTTGGCGCTTTCTTTTGCTGTTAGCTCGAGCACATGTCAAGCCATTGGCGGGCAGAAAGCCAACAACCGTTTCAACTGCACTTGTTACACTATGTGCACTTCATGCAACATGCACTCTGCAATGTCAATTTTGCAGACAAGTAATCGCCACATGCACATGTGACACATGCCTACCATATGACTGACAGCCATGTTACTGTGCAGATCCTGTACGGTATACTGCTGACGCGGCGTAAGGAGTACATTGACCATCCTATTACGCGGCGCTTCCATGTCAGGGTGCTCATACCCTGTTACAGTGAGAGTCTGGAGATTGTGAGTGCGACAGCTTTGGCAGCCAGAAGGGCTACCCTACCCCCTGGGGTCAGGCGTACAGGTACCTGTCTGTCTGTATGCATGAACAATCACCAGGACGGCCGTCCAATCCCCTGGGGTCAATCCTACAGGGACTAGTCTGTCTGTGAGCATGTAGGATCATGAGAAGGGCTGTTCCACCCCCTGGGGTCAGGCATACAGTCGCCAGTCTGTCTGTGAGCGTGTATGGGTTTTACCTGTTTAGCTAAAAAGGACCAGCGCAGAAAGATATGCCTAGAGAGTTGACAGACTCAGACGTGCTGTCACACATAGCAACAGACAGACATCATGAGCAGTGATGTGCCGAAGGAACATCTATTTTTGCAGTCAGTTTCCTGGATGATAAAGCAGATGTTGATTGAGAGTCTGACAGGTCCTTGCATGATGTACACTAAGCAACAGACAGACATCATGAGCAATGACACATTGAGACAATTTTGCATTGTTGCAGTCTACATTTTAGATGATGGGAAAGATCCAGACAAGAAGACATGGGCAGTGACAGACTGAGACGATTATGTGTTATTGCAGTCTACATCTTGGATGACGGGAAAGATCCGGACAAGAAGACATGGGTGGAGAGTCTAAAAGACCCCGACATGCTGTACACGCCCGGTCACATTAAGACAGGCCCCGAAGTGAATGGAAAGGCTTGTAATCTGAACTCCACTCTGAGGGCTTTGTTTCCTGCTGGCAGTGAAGTTGGTCTGGAAGAGGTATGCCTTGCACTTTCAGTTTAGATACACCACATACTGCATTACACTGTATATGGCTGTTGCATGAGAAGCACACAGCATGTGTGATGTGCTTCCCTCTTGGTTGACAGTCATGCACAGGGTGCACAGGCTTTTGCATGACAGCACTTTCAAAATGATGGATTTGCAGTGGACAGGCAACAGCGCTCATGTTGCACTTGAAGAAAAGCTTCCAGACAAGCTCCTTGTGCTACTGTACCTTTGCAGCTTATGGCATGTGGCCTATTTCATGACGCATATTAGTCATAGCAAGTATGACACATGGTTATCAACGACATGTAGAAGTCATCGTAAGTCACACACCAGAGTAATTGTCGGAGTCTTGACATCTTTTGTGTGACTGCAGTTGATCGTTGTGTTTGATGCGGACATGGTGTGCTCGACAGAGTTCTTCATGAAGACTCTGCCTCGCATTGTGGATGACAGAGTGAGTCTTGTGCTGACGCCCCAGGCATACCACAATTACGACCCTGCTACAGATATCTTTAATCACTCTGCTTACGCATATTGGTCGATGATGGTTCCAGGAGAGGATGCTTGGGGCCACATTGTGTGCACTGGTGGGACTCTGCCTTTGCCTTTGCCTCTGCCTTTACCCTTTGCCTTTTCAGGCTTTGCCCAGTGATTGCCTTTCAGCTTTGCCTTTTGCCTTTCCAGTCAGGGACATTACACTTGTTGGGGCCAGCTTGCTCCATTTGACTATATTGCAGCCTTTTCATGCCAAAACATGATGATTCCGCAACGGGTTTTGGTGCTTCTTCTGCATGGTGCATGCACTGTTGAGGATATGTAGCATTGGGGTAGGGCCTTAGTCTCAACAAAATTTGTGACTTTATGCTGGCAACCATTGAGTTATGCCTTGCACAGCAGGCCTATCTCGACTAAATCAATGTGTTGCAGACAAATCGAACTGATGTCATGCTCCACCCTCCTGCAGGATCAAACTTTGTGATGCGCACCAAGCATTGTCAGGAAGCAGACTGATGTCATGGTGCACCGTCCTGCAGGATCAAATTTTGTGATGCGCACCAAGCATTGTCAGGAAGCAGACTGATGTCATGGTGCGTCATACTGCAGGATCAAACTTTGTGATGCGCACCAAGCATTGTCAGGAAGCAGGCTGGTTCCCCACATACACCATGTGCGAGGACTTTGCTCTGGCCCTAGAGCTGCAAGCCAAGAAGTATAAGGCAGCCTATGTGCAAGAGTTCCTGGCTCTTGGAGAGGTTCCGGTCACTGTGCGCGGCACTTTCCAGCAGCGGTCAAGGTATGTGATACGTGGGACATCATACATACATACATCTATACAAGCATGATTTTATGTATATATATATTTATAGATATATATAGATATATGTATATGCTATTTGACATACATACGTGCATACGTGGTGATATATATATGTATGCACGTATGTATGTATATATATCTACTATTTGAATATCATCATGATATGACTATTCTGTATAATAATTGTTATTGATACTTTCATCATTTTTGTCATCATCTCCATTATCATCATCATCATCATCATCATCAATGTTATCATCATCATTATCAATATCAAATTTTTATTGCATGTTTAGTTTGTATCATGTACAGGTGGTGTAAGGGAGGCATGCAGATCTGGTTCAGCAGGCGCAACTGGTGGTTGAGGCGTGACATCCCCCTCATGCAGAAGTTCCTGTGGAGCATCAGCTGCTGGGGCTACATCACACAGTCCTTTGCTACCCCTGTCTTTCTGGCCATCCCCATTGTGGGGGTGTGGTTCAGGATCTTTCCCATTGATAACACCTTCTGGTGAGGAAGCTTGCCTTTCACAAGGCTGCTTGCATTCCCTTTGTTGTGGTGTCGTTCAGATCTTGCCAGTTAACCAACACCTTCTGGTAAGGAAGCTTGCCTTTCACAAGACTGCTTGCATTCCCACTGTTGGGGTGTGATTCAGATCTTGCCAATTGACAACACCTTCTGGTGAGGAAACATGCTTTTGACAAGTCTGCTTGCATTCCCATTGTTTGGGTGTGGTTCAGGATTTGCGGTCAATGACACCTTTTGGAAAACACACTTGCTTTTGACAACTGTATCTGCTTGAGTGCCATTCTGCACTGTAGCTGCTGTCAACTGAGCTGCTCCTGTGCATGGCAATACGTGCAAAAATGACTATATTTTTGTTGGGAATATTTGCAAGTTACACAGTACAAGGCGCAATTGAGCATCCTGACAGGCTTCTTTTGCTTGCAGGTTCGCTCTGGCTTTCACAGTGTACTTCCCCATGATGCACGTGATGGCATACTACTGCCATGACTACGCAACATTCCGGAGTTTCTGGTTTGCCACCATCAACAGCAACAACATGTGGTACTGCTTCCTCAAGGCTTGGTGCAATGTTGCAATGTCTAAGATCACCAAGAAAGAGTCAGGCTTCAAGGTGAGATTCCCCTCACCTCTTCATTTCATTTCATGTAGTACTGTAGCTGTGACCCATCAGACATCCTCACCTTCTGCATGCTGCTATGTTGAGAAAAAGAACAGAAAAAGGACTATGTCTTTCAGAGTCAGTTTAATGAGAAGCCCAGTATTGTGCCAGGCTGCCCAGGCTGCTATGTTGAGCGACTGGTCGGAACTACAGTCAGACAGCTGACTGAAAAGAGCGACGATGTGGCTGTCACATTGAAACCGCCTGCTATTGACAGGCGCTTTGCTCAGCATTTATGTTTGTAGCGCCAGCATTGTGGGACTGCCAGTGCATTGAAGCAACCTGAGACACCTTGTTTGTAGACAGTCACATGCCAATGTTGCACACAAACGCCTGGGCAGCCCGGTATAATACTTGGCTTCTCATTAAATTGACGCCGAAAGGCGTAGTCTTTTCTTTTCTTTTCTTTTTCTTGCACACAAACCTGGGTCCCTGCTGTTTGCTTTCAAGACAAGTTATAGACCTGGAAAACGTCTTGTTGCCAGGTGACTGCCAAATCCACTATGAGCACAACTGCCAAGATGACACCGAAGGCCGCTGCTTCCAAGCTGAAACGCACAACCAGTCAGACGCTGGTGAAACAGGGGCGCAAGCTTGATATGGAAAACTATTGTGCCCCTGGTGTCAGGGACCTGTGGATGCCTGTGTCAATCTTCTTGCTGAACTTGGCCACCATCTTTTTGGGGATCTACAGACTAGACAAGGTAGGGATTTGATCCATGCTGTGTGTGGTGTGTATATTTTGTAAACTGGTTTGCTGTTTGCTGTGAATTAAAAGTAGGTTTTCATGCAAAGTACATGTCAAACATGCTCGCTTCATGTTAGCTGCGTGACATAACCTGCAGTATATTGGTGGTGCTAGTCATGCATGCAGTTCTGTGTCACATTTGGACCAGGTACAATGTGCACTATTGTGATGGCAAAAGGTTTGTGTGACTTGTTGGGTCATGGAAGCACACCTGCTCAACGTCTCTGTCCGGCGTGCATATGCTACGTTGCCGGTAGCTGACGCCAGCCCCATCTGCAGGAGTCAGTCCCATCAGAGCTGATGACCTTCAACATGGTGGTGTCTGTTCTGTGGGCGGCGTACAACTCCATTCCGCCGCTGCTGCTACTGCACTTTGCCTTCGCCGGATACAAGGGCATGCGTTTCAACGTGCGGCTCTGTGGTCTCCTTGCGACGCTCCTCATGCTGGGAGTCATCATCTGCGTCTGGCTGCTGTTGCCGCCCACATACGACTTCGGCCAGGTAAGCCCTGCAAGACGACCGTCCTCCGCCGTTGTGCTTTGACGTCAACATCGTACAATTGCTTCTCGTTGCACGCTTCTGCTTAAGTCTGAGTCGCAGATCTTGGAGTGCGTGCCAACCTGCACTTACCGCTTTGTGCAGGCTTTGCAGTACTCGATGAGCTTCTTTGACGCTGAGAAGTCCGGCACTCTCACAGCAAATGACGTCTCATGGAGAGGCAACAGTGCTTTGAGCGACTCCTTGAATGGCAGCTCACTGGTTGGCGGATTCTATGATGGGGCCAATGGTAGGCAGGTTGCTTGAATTCATGCTGCCAGTTTGCAGCTGCTGCATGTGGCAATCCATGATTTGCAGCCGCTTGTGATGTCAGCAGAGAAGCTGATAGCATGCATATGCATTTGTCGCATACAGTACCATGCCGTGTATGCTGCATCATCAGTAATGTTGATTGTACGCTAAGCTTCATGCAATGCATGCATAGTGCAATAGAAGATTGCATTGTCAGGAGCCTCATGCATGCATGATGGCTACTTTCATTTGTGCATGATGATGCTCCAGCTTGAAAGGTCCTCATTTCGTGTAGGGTACGTCAAGTATGGTTACCCAATTGCGGTAACAACCATGATGCTGGCGTGGGGTCTAATTGAGTTTCCCCAGGTGAGTCAAACTATGGCATATGGCCTCGACATACTGTTGGCCAACAAGTCTGTTCGTTTAGGCAATCCTGGTGAAAGCCTGCTAAGGCAACAGCCCAGATTTGTCTTTGCTGTGGCATTTGCAGTGCAATGGGCAGTACAGCTATGCAGAGCCTTTGCTTTTGCATGGCTGGGTAGACTGGTGTGACTATGCCAATACCATGGCACTGCAACTCAGCAGCTCTTGTGTCAGCTGAAAATGTTTGCCGTCTGTTAAGGGCAGCCTTATGCGTGCAATTGTAGGACAAAGCTAGTATCAGCAACTAGTTCCAGACATTGGCTTGATACTATCAGGCACCAACGTCCATGAGTTACCCTCTCTAGTTGGCCAACATGTATTATCACCACCCTAGTATGTTCTGATAAACCGTATTAATCAGAACACGCACCCCATTTCACATACAATGGCATAACAGCGTGATGCACGCCAGGATCCAGCATGACCTTGGAGCAGTAAGCACCAACAGCAGAACACATGCCATGACTACCGTGATTTGACATACAAGCAGGGAACAGCAAAGCACATGCCATGAATTCAAAGCAACTCAGCTTGCAATTGTGTTGCAGGGCTATGCGGGTATAGGAGAGACAACAAGAGCTTTGAACAGCATCAAGGTCGGTGCTGACTACATCACCTCTTGCAGCGTCTCTGACTCAGAGTTTGTGGTCCAAGTGGGGAATTACGCCCTTGATCTGGTGGATCTGAATTCGCCAGAGGACATGACTCAGGCCCGGCCTGTCTACACTGTGAATGCCACCAGCCCAGGTAAACAAAAGAAAAAGAAAGTAAAATGAAATGAAAGAAACGGAAAGAAAAGAACAGAACAGAAAAGAAAACAGCAGTAAAGGCCACCAGCCCAGGTGTACTCCTTTTGCTTACAAGCCAGGATGAACGATGAGTCACAACTGGCTCCAAACCCCAGTCTGTATGGCATTGAATGAAACTAAACGAATTGAAGTGAAATCAGCCCAAATCAGCAATCTTGTGACTTGCACATCAGAATTGTCTAACTTGTGTATCAACATCCAGCCAGGCAGCCATGTTGTCTTGGGCTGTTCATCTGCTCCAGTCATGATCATGTGCAGGCAACAAAGCAGATTGTGATGACCATTATTCTTGTCAACATTATCACTATCATCACAACCATTACTGTCACTGTTACTATGTGCAGGTTCTGACTTGGTGGGAGCAAGTGCTGCTGCCCTGGCTGCTGCTGCTGTGGTCTTCAACGCATCAGATCACACGTACAGCACGCAGCTGCTGGCAACTGCAGAGTCCCTGTACAAGTAAGCTTTTGCACCTAATCTTGACCAAGCATGCTGACTAAGCATGCTTCCTTCCTGGCTTGACAGCACTCATCTGCATACTTGCGTCCGCCTTCAGGTTGTCTGTCTGTGTGTCTGAGTTGTCAACAGTCATCAGCAGTCACATCTGCAGCTGTGCCAAGCTACATTGTAGACAGAGCTCATCATGGGAGACTGGACTGAGTTTAATCCTGATCCACATCAACATGCACTACACCCGTACACATACGTGTTATATTTTTGTGTATGAGCTGATCAGGGGATCAGCTCCTGCTGCTGCGTTCAATGACTGTTGCTTCATGTTTGCAGCTTTGGTTGTGCTTACGAGGGTTTGGTGTCAGATTCAGTGCCTCAGGTGTCGTATGCCTATCTCTCCACTTCATACCTGGATGACCTGGCATTTGCAGCTGCTTGGCTATACAAGGCTACAGGTTGGACACTGCTTCACAAGACAGTTTTCCACATTGAAGAAGTCCATGATTTCCAGAAACAAGAACCAAACAGATGTAATAGGGGGGGGACTTTGGAAGTGAGCTTGACATGGATGTTTTACAGAAGCTTTATATAAAGACATTTGTGTTGTTTCACCTGGCTCAAATGAGTAAGGGCTGTACCCCAACCTTGTACCAGGCCAGTCTGGAATCTTAATCTTTGGGTTAGTCTCTTGGCTGCAGGCTGTAAAGCGGACGCTGATACACATTGTATCAGCTGGTTGTTATCGCTTTTGATCCAGCTCTGCCACAGTATGCCTGTATTGCTCGTCCTTAGCAGCGTTCGCACGTTGAGAGTAGCAACACGGGGCCAGCACACCAGTCTAATGCAATGCATCACAAACACAACATGCATTCGGGACTGTCTGTCAGCACAGGTTCTCAGCTCAGAAACATGTTGCCTCTGAAAGCAGCCGCTGGTCTGTAGGCAACATTGCATGCATGCTCTTGTGATTCTCAAGGTGTGCATTAGCTATGAGGCCTTACGGCAGCTGTTTTGCTGCTGTATCTTAGTCAACACACTTGGACAAACTTTTGCTTCAATCTTGAGTCATGTTCCTGAGGCAAGCTGTATTGCAGGTAACAGCACATACTTGTTGTCAGCAATGACATACAAGGCACATAGTCTGTCAGAAGAGCCAGCTGTTTGGCTTCAGTCTGGTATTGTGTTCCTGAGCAAAGCTGTGTTGCAGGTAACAGCACATACTTGTCGTCAGCAATGACGTACAAGGCACGTAGTCTGTCAGAAGAAGCGGATGCTGCGCGTAACTACAATGTGTTCAATTACCAAAACAGCCTGCCAGGTGTCAACCTGCTGTTGGCCCAGGCGACTAACTTTGCCACCAATGAGTACACACTGGCGACTAAGGGGTTCATGATTGTGTGGATGTCTGGCAAGTACACCATTAGGTAAGCAGTGAATAGTCTTACTGCAAAATTCTGACAGGTATGTTGATAGTTTTGTTGTCCATAGATGTATGATACTGTTGCAGAAGAGTACAAGATGTAAAGGGATGTAGCATGATGTGTGAGTCTGTAGCACAAGTGTGTACCGCTGCAGCACAGAGAGCATAAGAACACTTTTGGCAGTGATCACCACATGGTTATGTTTTCCTCTGCCAAACACCAGCAAGTCAACATGTGCATCACTGCTGACCTTTGTTGCAGCGGTGTGAGGCGCTGCAGCAAAGCTCATGAGTATCTGTTGCTTTATACACTGTCCAACGTTTTGGAGTACTGACCGCATAAGCCATTTTGCAGCTCAGGGTTTTGTCCCACCACAGTGCCCCGCACTGACAACTGAAGTGTCAGAACCACGCCCATGTCCCTTGCGTCCTCTTTACAAAACTCCTGCCCATTCTGACTCATGTCACATTTTTGACAACTCGAGTCATGTATTTGACCATGATTGTGTTGAACAGAACTTGTTTGCCTCGGCCAGTATCCCAGCACCTGAAGCAACTTGCAGCATCCCACATGACCTCTTTTTGGTCATCTCCAGATCAAGATGCATCCACAGTTTTCCCAGTGCATCAACAGGTCTGTTTTGAACCACCAAACTACTTTAAATTTTCTGTTTCGAGTTCCCTCTTACTGGAGTTTGCAGTGCATCCCCCCTTCTTCCCAATGCATTGGCAGTTCATTCTTGAACCACTCTACTGCTTAGCCTTCTGTTCTGAATTCCCTCTTACTGAGTCTGTATTGCATCTCCCCTTCCTCCCAATGCGCTGGCAGTCCATTTTTCAGCCACTGTACTGTTTATTTTGTGTTCTGGATTCCCTCTTGCTGAGTCTGTATTGCACCCCCCAGGTACACCCCCAAGCTGCTGGCATACTCCCCCGACAACCCCCTCAGAAACGCCGCCAACGCCGGCCTCATTGCAGTCATCTACGCCAAGCACCAGGCGAAGAAGTATAACTGCTGGGCGGAGTCGCAGGCGCGGTACGTGCTGGGGTCGGGGTCTCGCAGCTTCATGGTTGGGTATGGGCAGAACCCCCCAACCCACACTTTGGACAAGGTAGACACTCATATGATCTTGAGTCCATTTTATGCACTCACATAATCTGAGTTCATGTTATGCACTCACATGGTCTGAGTCCAAGTCATCTGCTCTGTGTAACTACAGAGCAGGGAAGTATCACTACTGATAAGAGCTTACAGCAGTGTTTGTAAGCCCTGCTGCATAGAGGCATGCATGTCTAAATGGTAGAAGCATGCCCAGAACAATAGCAGCCCCAGAGTTGTTGACTAGTTATGCTGCGGGCAACTGCAGTGCATCTTGTGTGCTTGCTGATGTGGCACTTGCTGATGTGGCACTGCAAGCCTGGTACATGCGCCTGCAGTGAACCAATTTTAGTGAATTGTACAGTACCAGCTTCAGCTGGCACCCTTTATGCCACGTCAAATATGGGCCATTATTGGTCAACGCTTCACAGCATATCTAATCCACCCACATACATATATAGTACATTTTGACAGAACCACCTACATCAGGCACTAAAAAAATATAAGAAAAAACAGGACCAAAAAAATTCAAACGTGGTCAGGCTCCAAATGGTTGCCTTCACCTACAGGTGGCAATGTGTGATGGGACTTCCTGTGTCAGTACATCATCAAGCGCCAAGAACCCCCACATGAACTATGGGGCTGTGGTGGAGGGACCCACCCTGATGGACAACTACTCTGACAACCGCACCTCCTCAAGCATGGCTGGTGTGCATCTGGACACCAATGCTGGCCTCTCAGGTATGGCAGATGTTTCTCACAGTGTGCTTAATACATTGCTTAGAAGACATAGAAAAGTTTACGCTTTTCAGCGATCTCAACGGGAGCCTCCGGAGGCGCGCGGCAGCCCGGAGCTCCTTCACTGCTTAAGGCACAAGCGCATAACTGCTTCCGCTAAAGTGCATCACTAGAGCATCCACAATCTTACAGGGAACGTTCTTCATGGTTTGCAAACATGAGCCTGCAAAAGACAACACTGCTGTCAATTGTGTCTGTATGTTACTGGGCAGTATGTTTAGCTAGGCAGACCTGGTCCAGCCCTATAGGGTAGCTACTAGCAAGTGGTTAGGGATGGTGACATGATAGTCATGTTTGTGGTAGACAACAAGGTGTACTGGTCTGCATGCAGGTCTGCTATCAGCACTCAAGGAGCTGAATCTCAACTGGGCTGAGTGCACAGCTGGAGTCAATTTTGTGAAGATGCAAATTCAAGGGCGCCCTATCTGATTGCTGCCACTGCACCTGTGAAGTGTTGGCACCTGCAGCATGCATGTTGCTAGAGACTACTTAAGTAGCCCTGACCATTTCATCGAGCCCATTCGAAGTGTCTTTGCAAGTGGCATGCATGCATACATATGTTTGATCGCTCCTGAAGGACAAGTATAGCATGGTGTTGCTGGCCTCAAGCCTGTTGCTTTTCAGTCTGAAGATTACCTGCTACAATTTTGCCGTTTCTTTCATCGATGCTGCTTTCGAACAGAAGTCAGGTGTGCTGAAGAATGACATTGACCCTTATAAGTAATTACAATTCTGCTGATCAACGGCATTATCACAACAAGAGTGACACACTGATGCCATCAATCCTGTCAGTCACTGCTGGGTACTTGCATGCATAATCAAACGAACTTCGGAAGAGTACCAAAGTGTTTGTGCATTTCAACATGCCAAGATGACAGTACACTTTTCAGAATACAGTTTGCTAGCCGCTGTGACAGCTACTCTATATCCATTGCAAAGCTAGACTCATTGCAATGACTTGTGTCCACAGCACACCTTGAGAACACATCATGCATACCATCAAGTATCAGATTCTCAGAGCAGACACTTTGTTCTGTGAACGCAGCTGCAAAGTCATCAGTCTGATGCACTCAAGGCACATCAAATGTGACCCACAAACAAATGCCAGCATGTGCCTGTCTGCATTGAGAGCTGTTACAGTTTGCTAGATACCAGCAGAATCTGTAAGTCTTCATAAGGTCTGTGGAAGTCCACTTGCACAATTTGCCAGTCCTTTGCAACTAGCTCTGAAAGCTCAACAAACCCAGGTGGGTCGTAAGGGTGTTGGATACAAATTGCCTTGAAACAAATTGTATCATTTTCAGCCTGGAGAAGCATACTGAGGTGGTCAAGCTGATAATACTTTGCTTCCTCATGCAGCAAAGCCCTCTCAGTACGCGTCAGGCTGCGCACAACTTGCAAGCGTCCTTCCTGGGAAGCTCTGAGGAACCGGAGAACGTGCTTGAAAAGCTCTCCGTCTCGGTCAATGAAAAGCTCTTGCTCGTCAGTCTCTGCCCAATCACCGCCAAGCATACCGGTAAAAAAGGAGTTGCCTTCCGAGAGCAGCGTAGTCAGACTTGTCGTGTATCTTGTTCCTCCAACGAGCCTGCGATCGCTGCCTGCCATAGCCTGGCCGCTTCACTGGCAATATGCCGCTTGTATTGCCGCTTGATTGCAGCTCCGTTCCAGGTTGAACCTCGGACAGACAAACTATAACGCCACCTATAACGCACACGCTACAGACAAACTGTAGACGACGGATTGTGACTAAGCTTGAAATGTTGCAACATGTCAAAAGAAAACTTGGTATGTAGATTGCTTATGATGTACCCCTGTGCAGACATGCTCCACTGTGTGCATTCAAAATATCTCAGCGGTCTTGCCAAGTTGGAACCATGCAAAACTAGAAGTGTAACATGATTATAATACAAGGATAGTACATCCTGTTGGGTCAACCCAGGCTAGGTGTAAAAGCAGGTATCAGCTCTCTTGCAAACAGCCCCACAATTAGAGCCATACTTGTGTCACCCTGACACTGCTGAAAGTGACCAAAGCATCTTACTAGCTAGTAGCTAAATCAAATCAAGTGTGCTTCATGCAACATGCCAGCGCACATCCTGTCGGCATGACATAAATGCCAGGCAGCGCAAATTTCAATGTGTATTCAGCAATAAGCTTCAGCTGCTGAGTGTTCAGGACTTGACAATAGGCTGACCCTGGTCGTCCAGAGGCCAAGGCTTCCCATCAACATCCACCTGCAACAAACATACCCCTAAACACTCTTGACATCTGCACAATGACGGATCTCCCATTGTTTTACTGCAATATAGCTGTTAGTGCAAACATTGTTGCTTGTAGATACACTGCAGTAACTTCCACTTGCGTCTGCCGGGTTCATGCAACAACAAACGAGTTACCTCTCAAAAAGCGGTACCTCTTGAGCAACATGAAAGGCATGTCCAGGCTTGGGTATTGGCAGCTTTCACAGGGCACGCGCAAATCACTGTGCACGTAAAATACTGTCAAGCTACCAAGCAGGGCTGACTGGCACATCTAGCTTTCTCAGATAAAGTGTTGACCACGGCATGAGCATGTTCCTTCAGGCCGTACGCAAAGCTCATGCAGTGTGTTGTGCCTGTCAAACAAAAGCTCAAAGCAGAAGGCAGGACCCTGGCAGGACCCTGGCAGGACCATGGCAGGATCATGGCAGGACTTGCCGGCATATCTAGCTTCCTGAGCTGAGGGGTTGACCAGGGGTGGTCCTTCACCATCCCCCACTCCACAGGTTTTCCAAAGTTCTTCTGTGACATACAATATACAGCATTTCAGACAGTATGAACAGACCGTGTGAACACCTGACAGGGCGCTTTTGTGGCAGACAATGGGCAGCATTTGAGAGAGAGAACAATAGACAGCAAAACCACCTGAAATAGGTCTTTTGCAAAGTACAAGAATGACGAGTGTGTACGTGTGTGTACAGGTAGACTACCAGCTTTTCGACTTAGTAATACAATGGGTGCCAAAAACTGCCCCTTTTCATTGCAATGCTGTTGCATTGTGTGATGTCCCTTGTGCGGCTGACAGATGTCTCACAGATCAGCTGATGACATGCACCCTAACAGCAGCTGCCTGGACTGACATACATATGCTTACACTGCTAGTGCTGGACATGCACAAGCAACACTCAAGTGCCTAACACTACTAATATCACTGCCAGCCCTAGGGCTGTTTCTGCAACTTTCCTGTCATGCAATGCAACGGCCAGTGCATTATTGTGCTGGCCAAAAGCAAGCTGTGGTGCAGAAACGCATCAACGCAGAGTCCACACCTTGAGGTTGTCAGTGAACATTCTTTGGGCTTCTTTGAACTCTGGTGTGGAGAAGGATAGCCTTGGATCTTCATTCTTGCGCATCTCTTCCAACTGCAAGACACTGTCATGAGTGTGCAGCAGAATCATAGATCAGAAGTCGACTTGACAGTTGAAATGACCAGCAACCCTCAGGCTCAGCCTGAGGCTGATGAATGCAGTTGCCTTGTGTCAATTAGGGCCACAACACCTCAAGCATAGGAGCATGGAAGTATCATCTGCTGGTAGCAAAGCCAGGCTGTTGCGCACCTTCTTGATATGCGGCACACGGTGTCAGCACAGTGTCAGCTCGCTGCGCAGCGTTACGTCAGATGCTTAAGCAGGCTGCCATTCTCGTGGCTAACAGGCAGTACAGCGTTGACGTTTGTTCGCAAGCGTTTGTATGGCTCAGAGGATAATCAATGACGCGCGCTTGGCGGCAATTGCGCGAACAACTTTTCTTGTTTGACATTGATCACCCTCCAGCTCAGTGGTCTGAAACTCACCAGCTTCTCGTGGTCTGCCTGACCAAACTTGTTGCCGACGTAGTTTGCCATCTTCAGAAGGTTTGAAATGCAAGATGCGCATACTGCGACTTGCGAGCTGCACCCCTGCCTAGTTCGACTCGCCAATGAACGACATAACGCTCGCTGTGACGCAACAAGGCTTGACCAGACGACCTGCATGCTTTATTAGTACCACCGATCTTACACGCTCACAGCATGCTCTGTGTCCCACTCTGTGCTCGACTCTGCCTGCCACTGAGCCGGGGTCGCGGTCCGGTGTGGAAGTTGAGTTTGGGAGAGTTATAAGCAATAAATTCTGTGGCGCCTCTCAAACGCACGGTTGTGACTTTACTCAAACGCCTTTTCAGCGGCAGCTGGACACTTGTAACAAGCCTTTGAGGGTGCATGCCCACGCAATGTGCCACGGCTCCACATAGCGGGAGGCGACCTTCGGTTTCCTATGTAGCTGTTCTATCTGACGCAGCAGCCAGACCTCAGCCATGTACTGAACAGCAAGCACTGGATCGCATTGTCAAGCAGACGTGACAGATGCGCAACAGACATGCCCCTGTGTCAGTCCAAGAGGCACAAGACAGCACACAACATCTTTCTGCACTGGCAGCAGACTTGTTCATTGTCATCACTGTCAGGCGTTGCTGGCCAATAGCCTGCCTCTGGCAGCAAAAGCAACTCCTCGAGCTGGCAGGAGTCTTCTGCTACAGTCGACTGGGGGTTCCAGGTCCTCTCGTTCAAGTGTCTGGGGACGGGCTCCCAACTTCAGCCTCTATCATCCTTGTCCCGCACACAAAAGTTGTGCCACACATTTTTGTAGCAGCGTCTGAGTTCATGCATGATTGCCAGAAGCTGTGGGCATTGAGTGTGCAGATGCAGCTGGGCCGGTATGCAGTTTTAGATAGCACAGGTGGGCCCTACACTGTGTTTCAATGCTGGCCAACTTGTCAATCTCCAGAAATGTGCAGTCAGCAAACCTTCGTTTGCTGTGCTGTCACTTGTGTTGGCACAACTGTGCAGTCTACTTACCTGATCAAAAGTATTGGCAGGGATTAGCCCACCATGGGCAATTCACAGGGACTACCTTGTTGCAGATCCTGAGCTTTCCATACAGCATATCAGGCCCAACAGCTGGCCTGATACTGCTTCATGGCGCCGCATTAACATTCCCCAGAGGCCAGTCTTAGTACAGCTTCTTGCTGAGCTGACTCCCAAAGATGCAAGCGTGTTTGCCCTTGTCACAAACGCTGCAGCACAGACTACAGCCAAAGCAGTGGCTATACAGACTGGGCAGGCTTTGCGTCCCCTCCTTGATGAGGTGCAGAGCTCAGCTTGCTGTTGAACATCTGTCTGTAGTATATGCAACATGTTCCTGTATGAAACATGATGCTGCAATTGCTGAGCGTGTCCTGTATGGAACATGTTGCATATACCACAGACAGATGTTCAGCAGCAAGGAGCAATTGCAGCATCTGGATTTGTAGGTAGAGCAGGGCATGAACATGGCAGCAGGTACATTGGCTGAGTACACAGCAGGTGGAATGGTTAGCACAGCTCATGACGAAATGGTCTTGATGTTGCTGCTTCAAGCACAAGCGCCAACAGAGGCTGGCCATGTTGTTACCTTGTACCATATTCTCAGCACATTTTAGTCCATGGCATGTTTCAGCCTTTTCAAGAGCCCTTTATCTGCATCATTTCTGCTGCTATCTATCTGCCTAGCAGATCATGACTCAGCAACAGGTTCCAAAAGCGAACTGATCAGCAGAGCCCAGTATGCATATGCTGCATAACATGTGGTGTAACCAAACTGCAAAGCTGTCAGGCGCTGAAATGCACTGCAATGCACGTCATTGATCTCATACAACACGGGCTGACGAAGTGCCAACATTGCAAAATGTTGGCTGTCAGGAAAGCCAAAGCTGAGCCTTGGTCATGCTGCTTGATTGGTACATTGATGTTGGAGGTGGTGATGATGACAGTGTGGAGGCGTACTTGTGATAAGACTTTGTAAGGACCGCTCTAGACAGATCTGGTTGTAATTTGATAAGACTGCTAGCTAGCGCTGCATTCGTGCTTCAATAAAACGACAATTGTCTTTACCGCCATGCAATCCTACGACGACACGGAACAGCCTACAATGTAGTCACACTGAATTTGGTACGCACAGCGGTCAAATTTGCTGGCGTGCACACCTGGCAAAGCTCATCTTGCTTCCCGAGCGCAAGCTCCGTTTGGCTCCTCAAAGGTGGTCAAGCACTCTGCAGCGTATAGTATTTGACTACTGCAGATCCATGTATTTGTTTTAGCCAGACGTGGGGGTGGCTTGCTTCCTTGATCGCTTGCGTTGACTTGTGCATACAGCAAAATGCGCGTAGCGTCCCCTTCGCAACCATTAGAAGCTCTTGCGAATCAGCAGCTCACGAGTTTCCATATGTGCTCAACGTCCCCTGTGCTGAAGCGTTCAAAATTCAAGTTGAACACCTACTGCAGACGTGCCTGCAGCAACTCGCCATGAATAGCTCCCTAACATTCGCCCATGCTAGTCATACTTGCTTGTGCACTCGAAAAATCAGACGGCCCTTCAAGGCGTCCTGTGTTGCCAACACCAACAGAAAGCAGCAAAGCAGCAAGTCTGCTGCAAAGGTGAAATTTCGACACTGCCATGACACGTAGGTCAAGATGTTTTGCACCAACTGGCTTCCTGGCAGGTGCAGGTCAAGGGAATCACAGAAGTTTCAGGTGGCAAGTCGCGACACTTTGGTTTTGCTGGAAACACTGCTGAGGACTTACCTGTCCGTGAGCAATCTGATGCTAGCACCAGCAAGAACGTCTCTGACTTGCTCAAAGGTGACTACCACACCAAGAAAGACTGCACATCAATCACTCTTGGTGTTCAACACTCTCACATACTGATGCACTGTGCTGGTGACCAATCTGACTCCCTTTGGTGCATGTCAACAGACTCTACATGCATGCACTCTTCTGACGCACTATCTGCAAAAATACATCACATCAAATAGCAACAGCAGTCTTTGCTGTGGCCACAGGTCTGATCCTGCCTGTCGGATATCCTGACAGCGTCACCCCTGACTACCTTGCCTATCAGCTATGGGCAGTGCCCTCTCACATCACAGGCTGGATGGGCAGCTCCCTTATCACCTCCAGCCTATTGGCAGCAGTGGGCCTCAAAGCAGGAGCAGGCACAGCTGCTGCTGGTGCTGCCAGCATACGTTGGATCACCAAAGATGGTCTTGGAGCTCTTGGCAGACTACTGGTACGCATGCTGCTTGACATTCAATACACCTGAACCAACTGCACAATGTGGAGACTCGTTTGTACTGTCCCCAGGCGTTTCTGGATTTAGATTCCTAGTGTAGGAATGACGTTTCTGGATCAAAACAGACGTTTTGGGATTGAGAAGAGCTGATGCATGCCAAACATGAATGCTGACTGTTGCATTGACATTGGCGTCATGTCAGCTGCCCTGGTGGTAAAGTCGTCATGCTCAGTGCCATATCAAGGCGCTTGTCATCAGAACCTCAGCTGAAGTGTTGTGATGGATTGAGCGAAACACTTCAGCTGAGGTCGAGGTTGAGTTTGAGGTTGAGTTTGAGGTTGAGGTTGAGCTGTGTCATACTGAAGAAGCCCAATGGATGTGAGTCAGCGCCAAACATGCTAATGTTTGGCACAAAGCATTGACCTGAATATTGAGTGGCAACGCCCTGTTTGATAACTACCTGGCTGAAGCTAAAGCAAAGGTTGGCACAGCTCAATAATAACAATAATCAAAATGCTTTCCAGCTCATGATGAGCTAGGTACGTTCATGGCGAGCCTTGTCTTTCCAGAGCAGCCTGTCGTGAACACAGCTTCAAATCAACCAACAAGTTGATCAATGCAATGTGGGTGAGTGCACCTGGGCAGCCCGGTATAATTCTTGGCTTCTCATTGAATTGAGCCGAAAGGCGTAGATATTATATTTTACTTCCTTTCTTTTCTAGGTGAGTGCGGGGCGGGGGGGCACCGTATTTGATGAAGACCCAAAGAGATGGCGCCTCATTGCTGAAGGCTTCACCACCTGCGGGCGTGCCCTGGAGATTGCCACGGCAGTCTTCCCCCAGCAGTTTGTGCTTCTGGCAGGTGTGCTTGTTTCAGTCTCAACAAAGATGGGGGACAGAGGATGGGGTGGGAAAGGAGGAGGCAGGACTTGGTTATGTTTTGTAGCTGCACTGCTATCTTGCTGAAAGGGAGCTGATGATTGGTGTTTGATGCTGCATCACAGTGACACACCGTGAAGAAGTATCACTGGCAGAAAGAAAGCACAATGTGTAGCTACAGCCCACAAAGGCACACTCACATCAGCTGCAGATTGCCTCAGAGTTTGGCACTAAGTCCATCATTCCATCGAGCTGCATGCAGCCTCCTACCAACAGAGCCATAGATCTCACCTGTGCACATTTTCCAGACAGCGCTGTGCTCTTCTAAACACTCAGCTGCACTTGTGCTAGTTGTGGTGCTGAGCAGTCTGTGCTGCAATGCAGGGCTAGGAAACTTCACTAAAGCAGTGGGCAAGGGAATGGGCAACCCCTGTTTTCGGATCATCCAGACCCACTTTGCCAAAAATAACAATGTTGGTGATGTGGCAGCCAAAGAACAGGTGAGGAGTGATGCTTTGCCTTTGCAGAAGCCTACTGAATCTCCAGCTAATGTCATACCAACCCAGTGTTCCCCTGTTTGTGCGCTTTGGTCACAGTCTTGTTGATGATGTCAAAGCATCTTTGAGCTTATGTTAGGCGTCTGTGAGTTCTGTCATGTGGTAACAACCATCTTTTGAAACGTAAAGAAAATAGAAACCAGAAAAGAGAATTGTCCTTCGCACAGTGCTTTCACCAAAAAGAGTCTGTGGCATTCGTTTGTTGCTCTGCATGGTCGCCAGTCAAGCAAACATCAGTGTCATGGTACCTGCTCTCATGTACGTACAATCATAACACTGGACACTTCTTTGCAAGCTGCACAGCTCATCAGACCACAAGATCATCACATCAGCTCCATTGAGCCTCGCACACACAGGTATGGGAAGTTGTGGCGCAGCTGATAGGATTGGCCCTCAGCGTTGCTCTCTTGAATGGCATAGACGCAACAGGGGACCCAACAAACGCGGTCTGGGCTTGGGTGGCCATCCAGTCTGTCCATGTGGCTCTGCGATACAAGTCTCTCAGCGTGATACAGCTACCCACCTTGAATCAGAAGCGCTCCTGCGCTCTGGTGAATGCCTATCTGCAGGGTCAACAGCTACCAGGTAAACCTGTTGCATCCTCACCGATGCTGATGTGTCCTTGGTGCATGCATGCATGCACAACAAGGTTGTCAAGGTTCTCAAATAGTGATAAACATTTTACAGGCGTTCCAGCTAATCGTTTTTGCCAGGTACCTACTAGGTGCTCTCAAGGTTCTCAAGGTTGCTTCAAAACAACCTTGCCACCTGCTATGGGCAGCAGCATGCATCAGCATATTCAAGAAATGTCAATGTCAGTTCAAATTTACAAACGCTCTTCTGAAGCTGCTGTTACTGACAATGCTGATTACAGGCAAGTGCAGCTGGAGCAAAGCGTCGTGCACTGCATAGCACTGCTGGAAGCCTTGCAGCCTGCTATCATTAGCCATGCCTGAAATGTCTGACTGTGACCGATTGTGATCAGGCTATTTGTTTTGGACGTACAGACAGGCCATGCCATGCAATGACGAAGAAACAAATTTCTAAATGGTCTGAATCAAGCTGTTTGTGGCGTAATGTGCATACGTGCCATGCAATGATGAACAAATTTGTGAATGGTCTGAATCAGGGCTGTTTGTTGCAGACGTGAAGACAGGCAACTATGAAGAGGCAATGCTTGCTGGAGCGACCAGCAGCCCACCATCTGTACAATTTGGCTGCAGTGCCTCAAAAGTCTTCAGTGACTCTGACGCTGTAAGCACAACATGCTCCAAGTCATGGTCACGGCATGGGCTGCCTTGCTGGGTACCTTGTTGTCAAAATGTGTCTTGGCGTGTGATGGGTCTTTCTCTGTCTGGGCATATGTTGTGTACAGCCAGCAATGTACTCTACTGCTGCTCTGTGCATTCAATGGTCCTCTGTCGCTAGCGCTGCCTCATGACTCATGGCCATGATACAATACTGGGCAATTACCAGCCAAACATCAAGTCAGACTCGCTCTGTCTGGATGAACTATTGGACAGACACAAGCCTTTGAGTGTACAGACAGGATACATCAGGCAGGACGCAGCAGATAGAATAACAAATAAGACACCGCAGATAAGACACACAACAGTGACACAACTTGTGACTGTACTCATAGCCAACTCTGAGTCGCGCTGCGCAGACTCAGAGGCTTCTGTCTCTCGCTGAGCTGTACTCGGAAGAGAGGTACATCCTGGTGTGGAAGGGCTGCAAAGGACAGGTTCTGCTACAGACGACAGCTTGTCCGACAGACAGTCTAAAAGCGCTATGGCAGGTGAGTGAAGACCCTATTGTTGTGTCAGACCCTCTCTGACCACTGCAAGTTGCCGTCTCCTTTCACGACTTTGTATGTTGCTTGGCAACAAAAACAAAGCCTTGGCAGCTGGAACAGTGTATGCATGTAGCAATAGAGTCACACATGCAGCAGTACGATCAGCAACATGGATGGTGTCTTGTCAGGCTGTACCCCACTAATTGACAACACCCTGCCTTGACATGACAGACGGAGTAATCTTGCGACTAGGTCAACCCATAGGCGGCATTGTGATAGCATGTAAGCTCATGCGGCACAAGTTTACTAGGAGTTATGCTTGGCACGCACATTGATATTGCAGCTGTTGCTGGGTTTTCCCTTTTTTTAGGGTATAAATATGATGCAGATTGTTTCAGCACAAGCTGCCTGCAGGCTGGCTGGCTGGCAAACAAAGGCATCAAAGATGCCTCAGACAGTCAGCTGCTGCAAAGCCTGACAGCAATGCAGGCCAACATTGACAGTTTTCTGCAAGCAACACAGCAAGCAGGTGAGCTTGTTCCAGACTGTATCTGATGCGTGATCAACTACATGCTGTGAAACAATGAATGTTGCAATGTTAGCCTCGACAAAACGTTACAATCGGGTATTTTCACATAATGCACCGTGCAGGTTGGGACACAGACAGGATTGTTATCAGAAGTAATGAGGACAGATTTTCTGTTGTGCAAGGCAGTTGACATCAGTAACTGAAGAACACACACGATTGAACTCCGCCATGATCAGCTTTGACAGCACGGATGTAGATGCTGAGGGGGATTATCTTTTTATCGTGCAGGATGCCTGTGTCCTCTTGTCATGCCACTGTTGTCAAACGGCTATAGAATATGCCCGTTGAGAGCGGTTGAGAGCTGTCTGCGAGACTGCGTATAAATTGAATGTTCTGGGCCTGGCATATTGATCCGCGGTATGGAAGCCAGCTGGGCAACTGATGAAGCATGACACATAACTATCACATCAACGAGCGGATGACAACAAGCGCCAGCGTGGCTACATGTGACCATCAGCCAGTACGATTGCATGTGTCAAAGGTCAACAAGGTCTTGCGTCATTTATGTTGGTCGAATACTAACTGCCCTCTTGAGTCAATTTTTCGCTCATTGAAGTTTCACGTGTGTTGGATAATCCCTTTTTCAGCCGTCATTGTACCGCTCCTCTTCCTCACTTTGGAAAGAGCGTGTGCTTGGCCTTTGCTCGTGGTCGCAGCGGCCGAGTTCGCTGGGCAGATCTTGGCTGGGGTAAGCTCGATAGCTACCTTGGAGGCTTTGCAGGCCCAACGGCCCAGTTGAAAGGTGTTGCTTGGTACGCCCAGCCGTCAACTTCTTCACCCGTCCGATCCCTCCTACGGGCATATTGCTCGTCTTTTGCCTCGCCTACTGCGGAGAACTGCAATCGCCTGATCTCAGCCAACGGTGACAATCAAAGAGGCTGTTGGGTTACAAGATTTTGGCAGTGCAGACGGCAAGGAGCAGTGCGTAGGCACGTGAGAGGTCCTCACGCTCGGCTAGGCTGTGCCGCTTGCAACTACGGAGAGTATAGGCGAAGCAGCTCACGCTTATGCACGCAGTCTGCTTACAGCAACAGCAACCTTCCCTTTGCCGCGGCCCCGGTTGTTACCGATTGCCACGTATCGATTCGAGCACTTCTACCGCAAGCCGGTGACCTGATAGCGACGGGATCATGTCAAACCAGATGTGGACACACACACAGCGGCAGAACACCATTTCGCAGCTGTGAGTAGCTTGCAAGCTTTTGTGACTTGGGATGTCAACTACTGCTTGTGTACATGCGAGCTTCGTCTTCGCAGCCTCGTCTTGACTTCATCACGCCCTTCTCCGTGAGGTTTGTCGTAAACTGCAAGGTCACAGCGCAAATTTCTCGACGTTTCGTCGCTCAGGACATACCTTATCCATTTCGCTTGCGAACACTGCTTTTACGCGGTAAACTCGGCTGTCGTTGGAACTGCTTAGGTAGGTGACTTGCTGTCTGCAGGGCACAGAAGATGTCACACCTGACAGCAAAGCCTCTGGCAGAGCTGCACCAGCTAGCGACTGATCTGGAGAACCTTGCCTTCAGCAAGGCACAAGGCAATCAGGCAAGCCAGCTTCTACAATCAAGCACCAGCACTGGCAGCCAGGTTGCTCCTTATTTGACCAGCGCTCTTTGTGTGCAGGAGCAATACGTCAACATACTATCCAAGAGGATGAAGAAGCTTGAAGCACAGCAGAGCGGTCTGGCAACTCAGCAGCCAAGCAGCGTTCCTCATGTGCTGCAACCACAGGATCTGGCTCAGCAGCAGCACCTGCGGCTGCAACAGCAACAGCAGCAAGCTCAGCAGCAACAGCTGCTGCATCAGCGGCAGCAGCAACAGATGCTGCTGCAAAGATCTCAGCAGCAGATTCAACACCAGCGAGCCCAAAGCGTGCAGGCCCAACAGCAAGCCATGGCTTCAAGTGCTGGCTCACATGATGATGACCAGTTTGCTCAGATGTCTGATGTCTTTGGCCTCTACAACTCTGCACCGTCTGCTTCTGCCAGCAGCCAGCAGCCTGTCAACCAGGCTTACATGCACGCACAATCACAAGCTCAGGCCCAAAAGCTGCAGCAGCAGCACAAGCAGCAAGCTGCACAGATGCCTCAGATCCCTGGGCAGCTCTCTGATCAGCTCAAGCAGGCGACAGACAGCCTCTCAGTGGCCTCAGATGCACACACACACCATGCATCTCATCAATTCCACCACATGTCAAGGCTGATCTGTCCGTGCATGTGTTTGTTCAGGCCAGCGACACCTTCAAGGGAGTGGCTAAGCTTGAGGCGACAGATAGTCTCTACTCCCGGGACTGTATCATGCTGACCTGTACTTTAGAGGCCGGCAGTGCACCGGCAGACACGGCTGACACCTGGCGAGCAGTTACTCTGCGGATTAGTAGCTCATACCCACGTGAGCCTCCTTCAGTGGTTGTCCGGATGTCACAAGATGCTCAGCTCGCTCCTCAGGTGAGTGCTGTGCGTCTTGTATGAGTGCTGTCTAGCCATCAACCAACCAATCAGTATTTCAGTGATTCAGTCAGTCAGTCGACCAATCCATCATCCACTCACTCATGCACTCACTCACTCGTTTAGTCATGCAATGGCTTGAGGCCTTGTCATCGTAGTTTGTTTTTGCCTGGAGTAGCAATTGCTGCTCATGCTTTTCTTTGATGCGTATTTTGGCAGCCCTTTGTTAATTACAGAAGGTCCCCACTCCCTACTGTAAAACCTGTTTATGCCAGTGATCAGCTTTGCAATCATGCTGCCAAAGTGCATGAATGTATGTTTCGCTGCAGACATTCCTGCATTGTGCAGGAGCTGTATGAGAACGTGTATGAAATCAAAATCTATGTGCATCTTTGCAATCCTATTTCAACTAATGTCTCAGAAAGTGCTTGGTGTCATGTTATAGGGCGAGGCTGTAAGGAGTGTTTTGGAGACTTCCCTTTCCACTCTGCCCTTCCCACCCAGCTTAGAAGGCATTCTTAGGTGCTGGATCTCAGCTGTCCAGTCAGTCGAGAAGGCCTTCCAGACATCCTCACAGCTCACTGGGACCCAAGTGGGCTTGCCAACAACAGCCTTAGGTCAAGTCAGCACAAATCTGCTTCAGCAGAACCCATATGCCATGCAAGCAGTCACACCTGCTGTCATTTCCGTGGGGTCTTTGACGCCACTGCCGACCCCAGCTGTGGCCACCGCCAGCGGCAGCTTCTCCACACTGAGTGCCTCCAACACCACCGCTGGGAATGTCTTCCCAAGCATGAGCACCGCCACTGCCACAGCCAGGCCCAGCTATTCCACACTGGGTGGGTCCAGCGCCACAGCTGGAGGTAACTTCTCAGCACTGGCTGGCTCAGCTGCCACCGCTGGGACTATGTACACCACTTCTGGAATTCCCTTGGGACGCTCTCGGACCCTGCAGAAGCAGCTATCCACTGGGACTCAACACAGTCAGCTACGAACCATGATGGGCTCAATGCAGAGCAACCCAGGGTTGGTATCAAATCCCACTGCCAGAAGCACCCCTCTGATGTTTCCCACCGCTGGGTCAAACCCAATGGGCTCTATTGCAAGCCTAGTATCTGCTGGATTGCTGCCGCAAAGCAGCGGGGTGATGACGCAGACTTTGCCCCAGGGCTCTTTGGGTCATTTGGCAGCACTTCTAGATTTGCCACATGGCAGTTCATCTACTGCAGCCTTGATGCCCTCTTTCACACCTCAATGAGATAATGGGTTTTGGCTCTGGTATGTGCTGTATTCGTTTTCTTTATGTGCTCTCAAGTATTACTATTTTAAGAGAGGGATGTGCTGAAAGTGGCAGCTTGGATGATGATACGGCAGATTATTTTTAATCAGCTTATGTGGTATTCAGCTCTGGCAACTTTCGGACTTCAATGCAGGCAGGCTACATTTTGGAGTGCAAACTTGACTTGAGATTGCTTGTTTCAAGCAGTATGGCTGCATATCCAGCTTTTTAATGCATGACTCCTCTTCAAGAATGCAGTCTGCCTGCTTTTCAGGCCTTTTTTTTGGCTGGTATACTGGTCTTGGCAGTTTTGTGCATGTTGTTGACTAAAGTATGGCTTTCAATCTTGTCTGAACATTCGTAGCCTTGATGAACTGCTGTGTTATTGCAAACGTTCTTATGTGTTTAAGCCTATCCTGTTTTATTATGCTTGGACATGCCTTTTGTTATGTTTATGCGCTCGTTTTGCTATATACTTTATGTACGCAGTAGCCGGCATAATGCCATGTCAAGCAGCTTAGAGCACAATGGTAGTTTGCATTCTCTTTTAAACATGGGTAATGAAATAGACATAGCATCATTTTGCCGCTTGACTGCACTCACTCTCTCAGGGGCTGCTCTATAAACAGCATTATTTGCTCGCATATCCCATACTCTTCTTCTGTGTTGCAGTCAAACTGAAGTCTGCATCCTTCACTAGCGTGACTGTGCAAAACGCAATCGCACAGCGAGATTGCACGGCCGCATCACTTCGCAGACCTTGCAACAATGCTGCGAGCACCTCGGGTACGGCTGCTCGTTGAACCGCGAACTGCACTTCGTTGCTGCGGTAACCTAACGACGTGACTCGACCTTGGAGACGCTGTTGCAGGTTCTCGTTACTGGGGACGATCCGCTCACACACGTCGAAGGCATCAAAGTCCAAGCCATCGCTAAATTCGTCGGCATAAGTCTCACCGTGAGATCAGCTAACACAGAAGATGGCAAGCTGGCACTGCCGTGCTTGCTAGCCAACTCTCAACAAGTCAGCGGCGGCAATGTCATTGCCAAGCTTCTTGTCGCAGCTTATGGCCATACGATTTACCCCCAGGCTCCATACAGTCCTGACAAACGGTACAGGGCTGCACAGATTGATGCATGGCTTGACTACAGTACAGCTGAGCTGCAACACAGACAGGTACAGCCTTTGCATCCTGGCATGATCTGTGGTCTTTCCAACAAACACACATGCACATGCTCAGCTCAAGGTCAACATCTGTCCCAAAAGCTGTTGTACTCAGCATATAGAGAGATGTGCTTGTACGACGTTGCATGCTGAATTTGCAGGGAGGCAAAAAGGACCAAGCCACCATGGTATACAGTCTGATGCCACTTGAAAGAGCTCTTTCGGCGCAAACATACTTGGTGCAAGACACCTTGAGTCTGGCTGACATTGTCATCGCTTTGGACATCAAGCACATGGTCAGTACCAACCACTACATTTCAATTCTCATTAGCTTCCACACACTGTCTGGCTTTATTTGCACACTCTGCCAAACTTCAGGCACACCTGCCAGTTATACGCCTGGAAAAACACATTCGTACTGGCACCCATGGCTGTTACACATCCATGTCTGCTCCGGGCTGCCGCCTTAGGAGGCTCCCGTTACAATCGCTGAAAAGCGCAAACTTTGCTTTTCTTTTCTTTCACACCCATGTCTCTGTTAGCCTTACTACACTCCTTTTTCTGTAGCAGTATATCACTGCTTTTTGTGCTGCAAAATACCACTGGCTCCTAAACCCTTTACCCTGTTGCCTAAAGCAGAACCTGTATGCAGGCTTCTGATGTACTAGCTGACAAGGCCCTGGCAAGTGTCGCCCGTTGGTACCACACCATTCTTTCCCACTCCCACGTTGCAGAGTACACCGGTCCCATCACTGCTGCACCGGATGTCCCATCCTCTTCTTCCACACCGGCAGCCCATGCAGCAACCAATGGCATCAGTCATGGTCAAGCAGCCAGAGGCAGTGAGGCATCCACTTCCCAGTCAACCTCCCAGTCAAGCCCCCAATCGGCTGTTCATGCCGATGGGCAGCAGCAAAGGCAGGACAGGCCCAAAGGGAAAGATGCCGATGGGCAGCAGGAAAGGCAGGCCAAGCCCAAAGGGAAAGATGCCAAGGGTGGCAAGCTGGCCAAGAATGACGTCGCCAAGGGGCAAAAGAAGGGCGGGGACAAAAAGGAGAAGCCCTCCCAGGCCCCAAAAGGTAACTCAAAAACTTCTGTCTGTCCGTATTGCATGCCAAATCCCCCCCCCCCCCCCCACCCCCTATCTTCATTGCTGAAACGTGTTTGTTTATCCCAAGATTTGACTGCCTAGCACTCAACTTTGCAGCCCTGGCAGTAACAATACCATCCCCGATTACCTGTCTGTGCATGTGGCATGCTCTCCCCCCCTCTCCTCCCTTCCCTCTGACATTCCTTCTGACAGACACATTCCTGAAGCACATCATTTGTGCCAACATTCCTAAAGCACATCATTTGTGCCAATGTTTGACTGCACTCAATTTGAACGCTGGCAGGGACAATGCCATCCCCATGTACAGTCCTTGTCTGCATATGCCTGCACACTCGATCTCTCAACAAAGTGATACACAGACGGCTGCTTGTTGATTTGGCATGCCCTGTTCCTCCATTCACCTGATTGCATCTTTGACCCTTTTACTCAGGTAAGCTCCGTGCACCCCTCTTGCTGACAAGGCTGGGCCATGCCAGATGGGTCTGCGTACAATACTGTTTTGTGTGTTGTTGGCTGCTGTATGCTTTTGTGTTACCAAAAATGGCCAAACGCTTCATGGTTTGACGCTTTGCGTGCAATTATGTCTGCATGATCAGTCCACCCACGTATGAAAATCTGCGACGCCTTCAATGCTGCATTAGTACATACTTGCACATTCACAGTGCCCTTTACCAACTTCTTCTTCCTCTCTTCCATCTTCCCTCTTCTTCTTCTTCTTCTTCTGCCTCTCCTTCTCCTTCTTCCTCTCACCATCCCTTCTCTCTGCTTGCCTCTTCTTCTTCCTCGTCCCCTCTCTCTTCTTCTTTACACTTCCACACAAGGCATGCAAGCTCGGAGCTGACCCCTTAGGAGGCTCCCGTTATGATCGCTGAAAAATGTATTAAAACAATTCTTTTCTCCTCTTGGTTTTCTGTTTCTTTTCCACAAGGCATGCAGTGCTTGCCTGAAACTGCTCTGGCTATGTCTTCAGGCGATTCCAAGAAGAAGAAGGAGACAAAGCTAGGTCTGGCTCATAGCAAGCAGGCCAGCTTTGGAGACTGGTACAGTGAAGTTGTTGTGGAGTCTGAGATGATCAGCTACTATGATGTATCAGGTAAATCCCTACTATGATGTATCAGGTCAATCCCGACTATGATGTATCAGGTCAATCCCGACTATGATGTATCAGGTAAATGTATCAGGTCAGACTGGTGTCTTTTGGAAATATGCCATTTGCTTCTTTTGGGAAATGATCAGCTACTATGATGTATCAGGTAAACCCTCAGTTGTGTTTTTCGAGCAATATGCCACTTGCATCCTTTGGGAAATGATCAGCTACTATGATGTATCAGGTAAAACCCCACTTGTGTCCCTTGGAAATATGCCACTTGTGTTTTTGGCAAGATACCCACTTTTGGAAATACGCCACTTGTGTTTTTGGCAATATACCCACTTTTGGAAATAGGCCACTTATGTTGTTGGCAAATGTGTCACTTGTGGTTTTTGGCAATATACCCACTTTTTTCCCTCCAAAAACAGAAAAGCGCCACCCTCCAGGCTGTGTTCAACAGCGCTGTCTGAGGGAGTGTGCATGTGTCTGAGGCCGTGTCCATGTGTCTGTGTATACCTTTCAACAGCCAATGTATCAGATCCAGGGCAATCATAGAGCTGATGTTTGTAAACGGTGGGTTCTGTACTTAAAAGTTGTACCCTAAAATCTCAAGTTTACTCGGCATCTCGGGTATAACTTCAAAGCAACAACTCATTTCAAAATTCAGACCACTCATCAACTGGAGGGAAGAAGCTGCATACGCCTGCAGGCTGCTACATACTGCGTCCCTGGGCATACAAAGTGTGGGAGATCATTCAGCGCTGGTTCGACGACAACATAAAAGAGGCGGGAGTGGAGAACGCCTATTTCCCGCTCTTTGTGACTGAAGAGGCCCTAAAGGCTGAGAAGGACCATGTGGAGGGTTTTGCTGCTGAGGTGGCATGGGTGACTAAGTCTGGGGATACTGAAATGGAGCGTCCCATAGCAATCCGGCCTACTAGTGAAACTGTCATGTACCCATACTACGCTCAGGTATTGCTTGTGTTACTGCTGTTCTGTTACTGTTTGTTACTGCTGTTTTGTTACTGCTTGCTCTTCTCAATCCTGAAACAACTACTTTAATTCAGCAACGTCATACCTACGCTGGAAAGCTAAACTCAGAAACGCCTGGGGACAGTGAAAACGCATTACTACATCGTGGAAATGTTTAGTACTTGCAGTGTAAGTGCTCTCGTGCCCAGCTTTATGTGCACATCATCTGCTGCTGTGTTCAACAACTCGCAAACGGTTGTACTTGTTGCGCTTGATTGCAGTTGGTTGCACATGTTAGATCATAGAGCGAGGCACCGTAGTTCTACAGTCATGATCATTAATTGACGAATCGTGCCCAGCAAGTATAGGATCAATACAACACAGTACAAGCATAGTCAGCTTACTGGGCAGCCCGGTATAAAACTTGGCTTCTCATTAAATCGACGCCGAAAGGCGTAGTCTTTTCTTTTCTTTTCTTTTCTTTTCTTTTCTTTTCATAGTCAGCTTCTGATTGACCAACACACACAGAAATGGAAGATTGCATGAGCACATCAACAAAGAAGTGAACGCATGATTGATTGTTTCTCGCAGTGGATTCGGAGCCACAGAGATTTACCCCTCAGACTGAACCAGTGGAATGCTGTGGTTCGATGGGAGTTCAAGCACCCCACCCCCTTCATCCGCAGTAGGGAGTTCCTTTGGCAGGAAGGGCACCATGCCTTTGCTACAAGGCAGGAGGCTGAAAGGGAGACCTACCAGATGCTGGACCTGTATGCGGGCATCTATGAGCACCTTTTGGCTGTCCCAGTGTGCAAGGTCAGTACCATAACCTTCCGATATCCATCTGTATGCTGGTGTCTATGAACACCTGCTGGCTGTCCCAGTTTGCAAGGTTAGTGCCATAAAGCCTGTACGCTGGCGTCTATAAACACCTCTTGGCTGTCCCAATGTGCAAGGGTAAATCCATAATCACCTGTACGCTGGCGTCTATGAGCACCTTTTGGCTGTCCCAGTGTGCAACGTTAGTACCATAAACACCTGTACCCTGGCGTGTATGAGCACCTTTTGGCTGTCCCAGTGTGCAAGGTTAGTACCATAAACACCTGTACCCTGGCGTGTATGAGCACCTTTTGGCTGTCCTGGTGTGCAAGATTAGCAACATAATCACCTGTATGCAGAAGCACGACACCCACAGGTGGTTGTGATACCAATTTTGCACACCGGGACAGCCAAAAGGTGCTCATAGACGCCAGCGTACAGGTGTTTATGGCGGTTAACCACCTGTACGCTGGCGTCTGTGAATACCTTTTGGCTGTCCCAATTTGCAAGGTGAGTACCATGACCAGCTGTGAAGGTTCAGCTTATGCAAAACAGGAGTAATTTGTGCAGACTGTCATTTGCCATGCAGGCTATCCTGGGAGTGTTGTGCTTGTGCCGATTGAGCATTCTTCGTGCAGACTGTCAATTCTCATGCAGGCTATACGTTCTCATGCAGGCTTGGCATTCTTGCACAGACTGTTATTCTCACACCCATTGTCAGTCTCATGCAGACTGTCATTCTCATGGGAACTAAGCATACAAAGGGTTTAGGCACACCTGGTAGGTACCTGGCAAAAACGATAAGCTGTAACGCCTGTACATTATGATGGTTATCATTAATCTTTTTTGTGTGAATCTGGTGCAGGGGAAGAAGAGCAGCAAGGAGAAGTTTGCGGGTTCCTTGTTCACCACCACAGTGGAAGCTTTTGTCCCCACCAACGGCAGAGGCATCCAGGTCAGTTTGCGTTACACACCTGAGTGCTGCATGTCTGAGAATATCCTCGCAAAGAAAACTTTGTGCAAGTCAAATATTGCATAGCTGCAAACACATCCCTTGTTGGGACGTCGACAACTGTTTTCGATATGGCTTCAGCTTTGATGGCTTTCCAGTTTGGAACTTGTTCTGCTACTTCAAAGAGATTTGACAGTGTCGGTGCAAACTTTTCTCATGTTGCAGCATTTGAGTCTTTGTTGCTTGCAAGAAGCCTCCAGTCCCACATGAGCATGATTTCTTTGCCACATTGCTATTCATTTGCTTGATCCAACAGCTGTAAATAGATCCTTTGGTGTTGCATTGATTGCATTGCGCTGTAAGACTGAGCTTGCTGCAATTCAACAACAAACCTGCTTGGCGCCCTTTTCACTGCACAACCCTGACGATCATTTTCGACGTATAAGGATGCAACACTGTGTTTGTGTAGTCTGTCTGTGTGTGCAATCTTATTTGCATTTGGAGGTACGTAATGCACAGTCAACAGCCAATAGCCAACAGTCAACAGTCAACAGTCAGCAGTCAACAGTCAGCAGTCAGCAGTCAGCAGTCAGCAGTCAGCAGTCAGCAGTCAGCAGTCAGCAGTCAGCAGTCAGCAGTCAGCAGTCAGCAGTCAGCAGTCAGCAGTCAGCAGTCAGCAGTCAGCAGACAG
>JAABUK010001775.1_pt1 | contig 40344 bp, 33 predicted proteins | sample 5559141 | NCBI WGS metagenome assembly JAABUK01 (sample SAMN10711869, study PRJNA513367) | rock metagenome | isolation source: Antarctica rocks | place: Antarctica: Victoria Land, Pudding Butte nord | collected 2016-01-03 | reverse complement strand
TATTTATTCTTATCTTTATTATAAAGAAAAGAATAAAAATTAATTTTATTCCTTTTTCTTTTATTCCGCGGTATATATATAATTATATATATATTTTATTACTACTCGTATATATAATTATATATATTTTTATATATATTTAATTAATATTTTATTACTATTCTTAAATATAATTATATATATATTTTATTAAATAATATTAAAATTAAAATAATAAAAGTAATAATTCAAAATAATTAAATTTTATATTTAATTTAAATTAATCTTTAAATATTAAATATAAATAATTTATATATAAAGAGAAGAATAAATTATATATAAATAAAAGAATAAATTATATATAAAGATAGAAATAAGATATATATATAAGAATATATATAATTATATAAAAATATTAATAAGATATTAATAAGATATTAATTAATTAATTTATATATTTATTTTAATATAATTATTTTATTAATAAAGGAGTTCCTTAAATAATTTCTTAATAAAATAATTTTATAATAATATTTATTAATTATTAAAGAAACCTCTTCGGTTTAAAATTTTAATTTATTAATAATTTAATTCCTTTATTATTAATTATTAATTATAATTATTTTTAAGAATTTTTTATTTTAATTTTCGTAATTTAATTAATCTACTTTATAAATCTTAAGGTCGTATAATAAAATATATAATTATATAAAATATATATAAAAATAATAAAAATAATAAAAATAATAAAGAAAATAATAAAATATATATAAAGATATATATAAAAATATATATAAAAGTATATATAAAAATATATATAAATTATATTTAAAAGTTATAATTAATTTAATTATATTATAAAAATAAAATTTATTCGTTATTATTTTAATTTATTAAAAAAGAAAGAGAAAAGAAATCTTTTTATTATTATTATTATTATAATTATTATAATATTATATTTATTAATATTATTCTTATTATTATAATTATATTAAATATATAAAAATTAATATAAAATCTTTTAATTCTGTTAATTATTATAAATAATAATTAAAGATTAATAATTAATAAAAATATATATTTAAATCTTATCATTTATTTTATTATAATTTCGTTATACTTTTATTTATAATCTTTCGTATTTTTTATAAATTTATATATTTTATTATTTAATATTAATAATTTTATTATTTAAATTAAATATATAAATTATTTAATTAATATATGAAATTAATAGTTTTAAAATCTTCTATATAATACTAATTATCTAATAATTTATTTACTATTTATTTCTATTGGATATACCGAGTTTATACTCTACCTAAGCGCTATTTATATTCTTTTAACTAAATTAAATAGGTTTTACTCTTTCTAGTATCGTTATTTGTATTATTTATTTATCTCTAAACTCTTCTAGGAAACTCTAATAACTTTCTTTATTTATAAAAATCTTAGGATTATCTTTTCCCTATATAACCGGAAGATTTTCTAGTATTTATAAATACTCCGAAAATTCTAGATATATTAATCCTTTTAATAGTGTAATTATATCTAGAGCTTCGTTATTTTTATTTATAATAAAAGTATATTCGTATATCTCGAGTATATATTAAATATATTCTAGGTTTAAATTATCCCTATCTTTACCCCTAGCTCTATTATAACTAGTAGGCTCGTTAGGAGGGGTAGAACTACTTTAAACAATAAATTAATTTTACGCCGTTAGTATATACTAGGTATATATTACGCTAGTATTAATTATAGGGTCTATATTCTAATCCTCTAAACTTCTAAGTTATTAATTTAACTCGAACTCCTCCTTCTTTCGCTTAAGCTTTATAATCCTTCGATATATACTTTATATACGCGCTATATATATTTAATTATCCGTTTCTTAAGCCGAGGGTATATATATATACTTTCGAATTCCCCCGCTTAGTATAGTCCCCCGCGATAGCGATGGCGGGGGTAGTATATATTTATATTTAATATATACTCGGTGTATACGCGCCCCCTTACTAGCCTATATTTAAGACTTATAAGTTTAACTCGCGGTACGATTATTTAAATTACGGGCGGTGTAATTACTTAGGTTATAAAAGGCGCTACGATTAAAGCTAGTATTATTACTAGAATTAAAAAGTATAGAGGAAGGAGTCCTAGTAATTATAACGGGATCGGTTAAATTTATACTCGATTTATATTAAAAACGAGTATTATCCTCGGTTATAACGTCCGCGCTATTATAAAGGTTTCGGGGGTTTTATAGAAGTTTTAAATTTTAAAATCATTAGGTTATAACCTATTAATCTCTTTTATCTATAATTAGAATAAATATAGTACTATATATATATATAGTATATACCTAGCTTTAGTCGTAGTTAAGATTTATTATTCTTCTTTATTACTTTAAGTATATATAAAGGCTCGTTATTATTCCTCTAGTTTTAATTAACTCCTTATTACTCTATTATATCTTTCTTTATAAATATCTCTTAGGAACGAAGTTTATACCTTATAAAATTAGTATATATTAAATATATACTATATATATGTCTTACTTAAGGTAAGTATTAAATATAGTTAATTTTCGGCCTATAAAGGTATTATCCGAAAAGTAATTACTCTTCTCTACTCTAATATTCTTTCGAGTATAATCCTATTATTTAGTTAGTACCTTTAATATTTCGGGCGTAAATCCTATAAGAATCTAGAGCGCCCTTTTACTATTAATCTATAATTTAAGCTCGGGATATATAAAGTTTATATTATATATCTTCGCTTTTAGTTCCTCTATAGTTTTGGCCTCCTATATCTAATTAACTATATAGAGGGCTATATAGTTAAGATACTTTTTTCGAAAGTTATATTTAATATATATTTAGTAGAAGATTAATATATATTAAAAATATTTATCCTATTCCCGTTTAGGGTTAAGATTATAAAGGAAGTCCCCGAATCCTATACCTATTAATATATACTCTATATATATATAATTTATATTAGACTTAACCTAGAGTTTACTTTATATCTATATTTATTATTATAGTACGTAGACCCTAGCCCGGGGTAATATATATAAATTTAATACTCGATCGAGATACTTCCTCGAGTACTTTAAATATTTCTATAAATATTCGATAATATACTTAACGTGTCTCGAGATTTATAAATATATAGTAGTAGACGTAGATCCCTAGTAGCTTTTAAATATATACGGAGTATAAAAAGAGTATATATTATATATATAATTAATATCGGAGTTTTAGGGTAAAAGTAAAAAGAGATTAATCTTTCTCTTTATTATTTTAAACACTAGGTTCATTTCTATATATTAGACCTCGTAGAATACTTTAGCCTATATATATATATAATATATAATTAAATAATACTCTTCGTCGAAATAAATAATCGAACGGATCTATTATTCGGTACTATTTTTCGTTAATTAAAAATAAATTCGCGCTATATATTTATCGAAGTATAAATCGTATATATAGTGAGTATAAACTTCGTACCTACTAGGTATATACCGGCTTTATACTTTAATAGTTTCTACTTTCGAATTAAAGTAGAAATACGATCTTTAATATTAAGACTTTTATATATCGCCTATAGAGAGTCTTAACTATATTTTTACTTGAGACTCGTAAAAAAGGGCGATATTATAAAACGCCCTATATACTATAAATATATATTCTTAGTATCTACTCTATATATATTAAACTTACCTATAGTTAGATCTAGTAAATTATACTATTTAATAATAATAATAATATCCTCCGCGATATCCTTAGGTAGCTTAATTAGATATAGTAGATAATATATATATAATCCGCGTATAACTAGTATAAGGAATAGGAAACGATCTTGATTATTCGGGATATAAAAATTAAAACGTATATTATACTTTTATAAAAGTATTATACCGGCTTTAGAGTAAGTAAACCCTACCTATATTAAATATATACCGAGTATATACCGAGTATATATTAGGATTAGGGAAGATAATTTATTATATTTAAAGCGACTATTTATTAAGTACTTTATATAGGTATAATTCTTTTATATAAACTATACCCCGAATTTAATTAATACCCGAAGGTAAAATAAATCTATCTATATAATTATAACGAGGAGTGATCCTACTCGGTGTTATAATTTTAAATTACTATTTAATAGGTACCCTATAAAGGTCGACTTTATAGTATTAATATAAACTTCGTATATATAATATATCTACTTACGTTATTACGCTCGAATACTACCGGTCGTCGGTCTTCGTACTCTACGATCTCGGTTATTAAGTATATATAATATATACTCTATATATACTACTCTTTAAGGAAAATATTATACTAGTATTTAATTTATTCTTTAAATCGTTAGTCGACCGGCTACTTATATATCGGGCGGTTAAAAAAGAAATTTAGTCGTAACCTATTAATATTCTAAACCTTAATTCGATTATATACTCGGTATAGGGTAAATATATCCTAATAAGTATATTAATAATACTTAATCCTACTATATATAAATACTCCCTTTTAGGTCGTCGCTTATTAATTCTTTTTATTATTTTTAGTTAAAAATAGTACCTTAATTAGTTTTTTTAATACTTTATTAATTTATTTATATCCGAATTAAATTTTAATAATATTTTAGTAAAGTTTAATCTAAATTAAATATATATTATATATACCTTAGATATATACCTCTCGAATAAATTCGTAATACTATAATAATCTTCTCTATTAAATTTCGACTTAATATAAATAAAATAAAGGATTTCATCGGGATTTATATCGGGATATTCGGGTATATTAAAGTAGTCCTAAACTTCTTTAACTATTATATAGTAATTAGAGTTTCTACTAACTAGAATACCCGTTATTTAAACTATAGTCTATTTATATTTAATATATACCTAGGATAATATATTAGAAGGTTAATTAATAGGAGTAAGATTTATAAAAAGAAGGTTTTTTATTAATTCTAGTTTTTTACCCCTTTTTTCTAAACCCTCTAGCTCGTTAATTTTAGAATTACTACTATCGCTACTATCGCTACTACTACTATCATCTTCGAACTGAATCTATATTTAATATATACGTTATATATTCTTAGTACGTAGTTACCTGAAATTTATTTAATTAATATTCGATATTATAAGCGGCCGTAGTAGTATTATCTTAAATAATAAATATCTTAATAATTATAGTTTATAATAATATATATTTAGTGTAAATAAAGTAGAGTATAGATATTACGAATAAGTTATAGTATATATTATATAAAGTAGAGTAATTAGTTAAGAGTTTTCATTTAGTATATACGAAGTATAAATTAAGTAGATATAATATTAAAAGGGATTTTATAGATTTTAACCCCGCTCGAACCTACTAATACCGGGGCCCCCGAGCGACCCCCGAGTAAAATTTTAACCCGAGATTAGCGCCATATATATACCGAGTATATTCCTTACCCCGGCTTAACCCTGATATTAGCGCATATACTAAGGATATACTAACCCGGCCGGAGAAACTTTAGACCCCGTCCGAGCTACAAGCCCGGGGAATTGAACCAAAAAAGGCCGAGGATTCTACAGCTTTTTGCGCACGCTAATTACGTAGATCTTCACAGCCTATCCTGTAGGGCTGAAGCCCGGAAGCAGCCGCCGGGGCAACAGTCTGGGAAGTTCCGGGGGCCTTTTCAATCGCGTAAGCAGCCAACTCTAAGTAAAGTAAGGGGGAGCTCTGGGCGGCTTCTAGGTCTTAGCCCTATAGGATGGGTAGTCAGCGCTTGCCCTTTCCTCCGCGCTTTCATGATCGTTCTTACTGAGCCTTCTGCTCAGGTTGCTGGGGTAATGGAGAAACGGGGGGCTCTTATTCGTCTTCTCAGCAGAATTGCGTTGTCCAAGCATTCTTTTTACGGTACAACCCAACGGTGTACTATGCTCTTGCAGTCGTTACCCTAGCCAGCATTGGATTCATCCCTATCTTCACTTGCTCCAGCGTTTGAGCATCACCTCCAGAGAGCGTTGGCTCCGCTGTCATTCAGAGCAACACAGTGAATAACGTCTCTGCGCTCCAGGAGAGCAAGTTGTAGGCAACGACTTCACAACAAAGCTGGCGAATATTACTCGGTACGAGAGAGAGGTGCCTAGCGACTCGATCCATTCATCACTGCCTGTTCTCGAAGGGTCTCCCGCTTCCGGCCTCTAGCTGCATCTTCTAGGTGTCTTTCGAGTGTGCAGAGGAGAACGTAGGTATCGCAATTGCCCTTCTGAAGATTGGGGCTGACCAGCTCTTCATCTAGCTTCTGTCTCGCCGCCACTATTCCAGCATTGCGTGTCCTTGGAGAGCTTCTGCTTCTAGAAAAATTTGGGTGTTGTGAACTTCCCATTGGTGCCCGAAGCTGAGGAGCTTCTCCTCTAGAACAGTCCTGCCATTGTGATTCTGCCGCTGAAGAGGTCGAAAGGCTATAAGCACCTGTAGTAGAGTGATTGCACAAGTCGTTCGTCGATCGTCTCCCGCGGGCTTCCCTGCCACTCGAAGTAATTGCTGAGGCTGGACCTCCGCCCTTGAGAAGTTTGTGGTCTACAAGGGAGTCCGTGAGCTTGTCAGTGTTTGGCATTGCATCAATAGTCTTATTCATTTCGTACTGCATCCACAATCCGCAGCTTGGTTCTTTGCCCCCGTTTGAGGCATCTTGTTGAAGCACAAAGACTGTTGGGAAGGCTTTCACAAGAAGCAGCGCGTATTTGGCAAATTGTCCAAGTTGTCGATCGAAAGGCTGTTGAGCTCGGTGTCGATTGCACAATGTTTGCCAGACCTTTGTTTGAGCGGCCGAGTATGATGTTCTGGCATGATGGTAAGGATGGGGCTAGCGCCGCTAAGACGGATGATTCTTCGCACAACCCGAGCTTCCTCCCTCTACCCACCACCATCATCAACCTCTTCCCTACGAGCACCGTCTCTGCATCCAAAATACCCGCAGAAGGTGGTTTCGATTCTGCAAGCAAGCCTTCTGGGTCTAAAACACCCAAACTCGCTCATCCTCAGCCTTCCAGACCGTTAAATAGTAGGATCAACATCGGGCTGTCTCGCGTCACTCCCTTCAGCCATCACGACACTTCAGGCACAGCAAGTGCTCCAGCTCTACCAGGTAAACCCTCCTTTAAAACTTCAGTCATGCGTGAAGCTGACGGACAGTAGCACCGTGTGACCTTTCCAAGAGGCCGACCAATTCAGCAGCTCAGATGAATTCAGCTCCAATGGTTCAAAAGAAGGTATTACTTCTTATTACTCTCCACAGTGGCTCTTACTAAATGCTTTAGCCTACACTCAATAGCCTCAACCGTTCCATATCGGTCAAAGCAATTGAATCTACACGTTGTGTGTCGGCAAATTATCCGAAAACACGAGACAGCATCGCCAGCGATCGACCTAATACACCGCGGTTCCTTGGTCGGCATCCACCACCAGTTCAGCGCAGATTCTCTTCACTGCCCAGCTCTTTCAGCCAGGATTCTCCAACTCCAAAACCCTCTAGCAAACTACATCTTGGAGGTCCAATGAATCGCCCACTTCCAGGCTACGCGAAAGTACCACGTTTCGTTCCTTTAGAGGTTCGTCTCAATACTCCGGCAACGCACGGTCACCCCAGGGCTTGCGAGCATGGTTTTTTCGGTCATTGTATCAAGTGTCGCAATCAGTATTGCCCTGGTTGGTGGTCGGTCTCCAATATGGCGATTAGGGCCAGCGGATCCGAGGTACCTGACCCTGAAACCACACCATCCCCGGCAGTACAGCCTCAGCTACGCACGATCGTAATGAACTGGCTCCGCAGTACGTTCCGCGAGCAAGAACGCAACTTGAATGAATGGTTCCTACCCTCGCAAAAAGGGCGATGACGGAAATGTTGGGTGATTAGACTTGATTTCTTCAGGGGTTGCTTACACCTGCATTTGAACAGTCGAATGGGAATGTGCAGCTTGATAGTGCAGTATGAGGCTGCACATAATGCATGAAGACACCTCGACATCAAACATCGATGCTTTCGTAATGACATTGATCTATGATTCTATGCGTGACAGATATCGCCTTTTGCACCCTTTTCAAATTGACAAACCGAGACCAACAAGATTGGGGAATCATACAAAGTAAGTACTCATTGCCCGTGATCCATTACCCATTACTTTTCAATATCATTAACATCAGGTTATACCAGCAGTCATCAAAATCATCAAACGTTCCGTACCATCATCGCCTGCGCTTTTCCTGCACTGCAGTCCAAGCAGGGTTCAGATGCTTTACCCCCAAGATCTCCGAGTCCTCTATGCTCATGCATCCACTGCGCAGCCTTTGCCATCTCGGATCTATGTGTGAGATCCCCATCTCCTCAGTCTCCATCATCGTCACACCTAACAAGCCAAGCTCTGGTCTCGTCAGAATGTCATTTCCAGTTGCCATGGCCGTATCGTAGTCCATGGTCCCGTCGAACATCTTGATCCACCTCGAATCAAGCGCCTTGAAAACCGTCTCTTCTGCACCCTCCCAATTTGGAAAGAGACTTTTGACCGTCGTATTTTGCGTCTCCTTTATAGAGTATCCTAGCATCTTCCATTCGCATGGATGATTTTTATCATGCACATCAATACTTATGCGCCCACCAAGGAACCTATCCCACCTGCCATCCCACTGTGTTAGGCCGAGCTCGTATGATTCTTTTAGCGAAATTCTTCTGTTTTTCCCGCTCTTTTCCGAATTTCCCCATCTAAAGTGTGTATTTTGATAGTGAGGTGCTAGATTGTCGCCTCTAGCTCTGATGGTTTTGTGCGTGACCTTGTCTTTCTCCACACAGTCGGGTACTTCACATGGAAAAAATTCTTTACGCTCAGCGTGCAAAGATCTTTTATGCCTGCTAAGGTGCTCTGGTCGGGCGAATCTGAGCGTGCAATTTTCGCAAGGGTGTCTCTTAGCCCCCAACCCTGGAGCAATGAACACGATATCTTTCCTGGAGGGCTTCTTCCCACCCTTGCCAACCTTGGCTGGTGACCTCTTGTACGACACTTTGCTGGAAAAATCAGTGTCGTCGAAAGAGCTATCGCTCATTTTTCTGTGCGCATTTGCTCTTCGCTTCTGGTTCCCAACCTGTGCGTTTGAGATTTCGTGGTCAACAAATTCGCCGTCGGAGTCGTATTTGCCTGCATACTCAAATGCTGGGCCTAATAGGCATGGAGATGCATGTCGATTTACCAGTGTGGATGGTGGGATGAATATCTGGGTTGACGACGGATCCTCGATGAGCCCACTCTGCACGTCGCTGATGTATACTGGATCGACTTCTCTTGCTTCCACGGACATGGAATGGTTCTGGAAGTCGCCAACGAGGTCTATGCTCAAGCTTGCTGGTGCACTGAGCTGCATCACCTGCTCGCACATTGAGACGACACTATCATTGGACTGCTGGCTCGGCCATTCTGTTGGTAAGCCATCTTGGTATCCAGTAAGTGGGACAGCGTACGCGCTGTCAGCTTCAAAGGTGGCTCCATTATCAGTGCTGAATGACGAAAAGTTTGAGCAGTTCAATTGCTCCTCGGCAGAGTAGTATTCTTGTGAAGGATATCCATTGAAGCCTTGCGTATTTTTGGCTTTTCGCAGTCGACTGGATGGACTTGAAAGCGCAGACAAGTAATAGTGTTGGCTTTCGGGGCAGATGACAGACTGGCGACGTGACATGGAGCCATCCGTGTCCGCAGGTGTGAAGCATCCTGGTGATGACCCAATGGATGATATTGATGACGGCCCTGACTTCCAGTAAGAACTCGTCTCTGATGGTGCTAGCGATGGACGTCGCGATTTCGAGCCGTCGGCGGACCCTTTTGGCGTCATGAGGCCATTTGGGACAGGGACGTTCGAGGTTGAAACTGTCAGTCCATGGGGGCGTGGGTACCTTTTGTCTGTATGACGTGGATTGATGAATTGGTAAGTGTCCGTTTCCGCGTTGGACATCTTTCTGTCAGGATCTATTGAGGAGATATTACTGAAGTCCAGGAGTGGAAGCGCAGTCATTCTCCCTGATACCCACAGTCAGTGAGTGGTTCTTCATGTTTGTGCTACTGATACGACTTACCAAGACGTTGTAGAGTAGCTCTCGCTGTATCAACCTGCCAAGAAGAGTCTCTAAAAGCGTTTGCAATTGGTGCAGAGGATGGTATCGGGGAGTTCGCTCTGTTAGCACTTATACAACTTGGTCGAACGAGCTGAAAGAGCCTACAGGTCCCAGCCGCAATAGAAGTAAGGTAGATGGAATGTTGGCTCATAAAAAGTGTTTCACTTAGGACGCCTGCGATCCTGACAAGCTACGGAGTCGCCTGGTAGGATTGTGGGGGTACCTACTTTACCACTAGACTGGTAAGTACACCGCGAAATCCCACTGATTAAATATTGCGACAGATTCCAACTATGGCATGCATTGCATTAGCGCCCGCACTTCAAATTCTAAGGCTGTACATTGTCAGCTGGACAATTCTCCACATCGCTCGAACGCCTGCGTCTACTGGTACGCCACCATGGCTGAGCCACTCTGCTCTTACCCGTCAGGATCCGCAGCACTATCTCAAGAATAATGGGGAGGAATGAACCCGCCAGGATGCGCTTTCCAGCCTTGATTTGACTATGCTACCAGGTCTTCTCTATTTGTTGGCCTTCAGACCAAAAACGAACGCGTGCATATATGCAGGCTACTTCCCCACAAAAGAAAGTGAAACATTGCGATGGGATGGAATGCAAATCTCGACAGTCTTCATCCATATCTCTCATTGGTTTTCATTCTGCCGTACTGGTGCATAGTGTCCTGCAGGTTGCGTCCCTGGCGATCTTCCCCGGACTCACATCCCTGCCTCTCTGCGGCAGCAACTCGAGCCTGCGTCCGCAAACCTCCGACTGCGACTTATCCGATTCTCCGGTACCGCACTACATTGGCTGGCCTTACGCTTCTAACAAGATATGTTGAGTTTGACTTTTGCGTCAACAGAGACAGTTCTTTAGATACGAGGCGTTTGCACATCATTACTCTGGAGACCCACTCTTAAAAGTTGCGGCTTCTATAGCCGTTGCGAAAGATACTGAGCGTGCAGCTTGGGAGGCTGCGATATGATCTTCTGGGTCCCAACATACGTCTTTGTTAGCGCCTGTGGGCCAATGAGCAATCAGAGTATAGTCTGACGTCTATTGGTGATGCTGCAGCGCTTCATGAGCGATGAGGGCGGACCAGATGTCCGCCACTTTTGTTCCCCGTGACAGTGACGACTTTTTCTTGGCTACTTCGTAGTCTTTGATTCCGATTCATCATTTGCAGAAGCTGAGACAGAAGTTGTGTGCTTCATACATTGGGCAAAACGAGCCCAAGTGATTGCGCTTCAAGAGCGGGAAGACCTGGAGTGGCGGGTCAAATATTGGAGAAAATGATAGAGACCTTCAAAATTCCCATAGCATTTCGGGCTGGCCTCGGGAATCTTAATCGGATATACTCGATTGCATACTTGACTGAGTAAGTCTCCATTCCAGAGCCCGCTATAGCTAGGCTGACGTTGTAAGCTACCTTGGAAAGGACGTGGTCGCTGCTATTTGTAACGGGCGACTTTGCCAAGGCTGTATCACACATCGAAGCGGGCTGTTGGGCTCGATCTCGAGTCTTTCAAAACCCCTCAACTGAACAAGGCCAACGCCGGATTGGCTTATGTGCGAGAATTGATGCTGGGATCTGAAAGGTCATCGCGAGAAACAGAGGAGTCAGATAGCCAGAGCCTTACGGCGGCATTCATTTAGTCGAGAGTCTTCCTGAAGACATTCTCAGGAATTTTTAGTGGGCGATTACTCTAATCACTGATAGGGAGCTCGCCGATATCCATAGCTGGGAATCGCATTAACCCATTCTTGACGACATCCAGAGGGCCCTGTGGTTACGGCAAATGTATCTCATCAATTTCGAATTCCTTCCCATACTCGTAGACTAGTTCGTTTTGGAGGATTGCGCCTTCTCCGAAGATGTTTTTCGATATAATGCGCATGGTCGATCTTCACCGTCATGACGGCATTCGAGTCTAGGTCAAAAGTCTTGTATAATCATCAAGCTAACATCGACACCCTGACCATAGACCTTTGCAAATCAGTCTGAGTAAAACAATGGCTCGTTTTTCGAGTTTCGGAAGCACGTAGACGAGGATCTCTCGAATTCTATGCCACTGCAGCTCAAATTGAAGAGTCGGCACGTCGTTTGCGCCAAGCTTGCTTGCACTGTCATCAGGACTTGACACTTAAAGAGCTGAAACTCTCTTTCTGTACTGATGTAGCCGGATTTCTGAAGGTCTCGCTGAAAGATAAGCCAGTGGTCGGCCTCGACTAGAAGCCCGTTACATACGTTACAAACATTAGCGAAGAAGAAGGCGATATGCTGCTCGCTGCTATCGAGGAGTATCTTCTCTCCTCGACGCATTCTTTGAAGATACTTCGGGTACGACCGCGATTTTCAAGAATGCATTGATAGGCATTCAGGAAGAATATGCTAAATTAACAAAAAAATTTGCCTCAGAGCATACAGCCGCCCCCTTTCCACTGTTGTAACTCTGAGGCATAGTGGACCTTACGCCACCTCTTCATCGACTCAAGGTCCAAGATTGGATCGGTCGAAGAGAACCGTGCAAAGTACTACAGCTTGAAAAAAATGGCAGGAATTGTGATGTGGCTTGTGGAAAGCAGAGCCGCTGCGCGCGCCATTCCCTCCTACCACTGTCTTAGGTGGACTGAACCTCAGCAGTGGCTACGGCGCTTACCTTGCAAGTCTTTCCAAAGAGCTTTTTGACACTTCCAAAGCTGGCCGCAGCTAGTTTAGCGATCTAATTAGAAAGCTGCTCTCAACATCCCAAGATTGAAGACGCTCAAAATCACGACCTCTCCCTTCATCTGAGGAGGTGACGATGCTGAACATCATTGGGCTTCATATTCTTCACTGAACAGTACAATGGTCGAGCCACTGCGTATGTACAACAGCACTCACTGAGGGTCAGAGGTGGTCGAAACGCATCTCGCACCGCACTTGAGGCGGCTGCTGTCGGTATCGAGGAGCATGGACATACAAAACCCGACTTGCATGTCATGTCACGTCCTGTCTGTCAACAGAAGCGTACTTCTATTCATTGTAGCTACAAACGTTGGTCGGTGATTTCTCAGGCTTCGTTGGCGAGTTTGAGAAAACATCAGCAGAGGACAGATATTTTGGGTTATGAGGTTGATGATCCGAGGGTTGAAGTTTGGAAGGCTGGCAATTTAGCTGGGCATATGTGGGAGCTAAGTGGAGTCCCTTGAGATTTTGAGCTCCAGCTCGACTATGCGAGCGGTTGGGTTGACACAAGATAGGACGGCAGGGTCGCCTTCTTCGGATGTAGAAGCATTGGAAGTACCTTTGTGTCAGGGGCACTCTGCCGGCATTCAGAGAGATTAGCCAGAAATTGCATCAACAGTTATTGTTGGCGTTACTCATTGTGACCTTTTCCAAGCGCTTTTTTGCGGAAACTTTGCAGGGATATTAGTCCAAGTAGATCAGCTCAAACTATGTCGCTAACGCCTTTTCTCTCGCTCACGACGATCGTTGTTCAGTACATACTAGGCTTCTGGCCATAGCATGTGGCCCAGCGTTGCCTCTTTTCTAGTATCGCACCCATCATGGCATGGCGTCCTTCGTCGCCATCATCACTCGTCGCCCCCTACCGTCAACCGACCCTCCCCATCCCCATCCCCATCCTCGCCGTTGTAAGCCTCTAAGCCCTCCCCTAAGCCCTCAAAGACCATGTACTTCTCGCCCTTGCCTTCAGTGCTTTCCTTGACTTTATACCCCTCCTGTACTTCACACTCCCGCAAATTTGCCCCTCCGCCGACTACACATCTTCGTCCTAGGATACATCCTTGCAGTACTGCCTTCTCCCCTACGACTACGCCATCCATCAGTAGACATCCTGTTAGTCTGGCTCCGGTTTCGACGACGCAATTCGCGCCGATGACGGACGTTTTGATGACGGCGTGGGTGGCGATTGTTGTATTCGGTGCTATGAGGGTTGTAGGGGCGTGGATGTTTGTGTGTTGCGCGATGAGCGACGGATCTGTGGATATTTTGTGGCTGTGCGAGAGCGGTGTTGGGGAACTGCCTACCGGTGGATCATTGATTGGTGGGAGGGTGGCCAGGTGGAGGGACGTGTGCAGGAGGAGATGAGCAGTGTCGACGCGGCGGATCAAAGGTGACTGTACGTGATGTACATATGAAAGCATTGGCGGGATAGAGAGCGGTGGTTTGCTTGTTGATGTGGGGTTGGCGGAAAGGGGTCGTAGAATGCTAGTGCACGTACTACTCATACTTGTGAGGTCGATGTCGTCTTCGATGTTCTCACTCGGATGGCCCCCGCTCTCACCATCTCCGTTCTCATCCAAGGAACCTGGGTCGAGGATTTCACGTAGACCAAGCTTGTCCGCCAAGCCGTCTTGCCAGCTAGCTTTCGCCCACCAGCCCACCACGTCTTCGCTAATGCTGTCAAAAATTTCGTTATTCCTAATCATTTCGAGAACCCAGTACGGGAGGAGGTAGATATGTGCGTCTCGATGAGTTGTGAGCATCTTGATCTTGCCATGTTTTCGGATTAAACCATTCCGGATTGGGAACCCTTTCTGTGCCTGCGTTATGTCTCGGAGGGTGTCGGTTGTAGTTGCGTAGAGGAGTTTGGAGATCTGAGGTCGTAGTGAACCTTCTGGTGGAGGCGCAGGGGACTGGGTTGTTGATGTGGTGATTACGAAATCTGTCTCTGTGCCTTTGGTGCTGTCTTCACCTTTGGTCTCGAACCAGACGCCAAGGCCGCCTCTTCGACCACCGCTTTCTCCTCCAAGTCCCATCTCCGGTCCTCGATAATTTTCTGAGTCTAGGGACGCTCCTCCGAGACCGCCTTGGTGAATCATCCATGCTTCCACCAGCGACTCGCCTGGAAGCTCGCAGACGAGATCACATGGCAATACAAGGAAGTCTCCTGTTATCGCTGCCTGTACTTCTGGGTAACGGAGTATCTCAGCTGTAGGAGTGTTCTGTTCTAGAGCTGCTGGTGATAGTAAGTCTGGTTTTGGAGATGGTAGCGATGTGAGATGTGGATTTTGGGCGAGTGCTGCCTCGAGTGCCTTGGCAGATGAAGGTGGCGTTATGAGCTTTATGTCTTGAGAAGTGAATTAGAGCCTGAGAATATGAACCAAACCTCACTAAAAGAGTAGAAAAAGCTTGATGAAACGGAACAACAGCAAGTGGTTGCCCCGAAATCGATTTCTTCAAACAATACTCACTAGCAACCAGACAGCCATTTGCTTCGAGGCAGAATAACAGAATGTTGTAAGATTGGCCGGGCATGGAGAGTGGTCTTGAACAGGAAACTAAATATTTACCTACTTGTTATGCCCATACGGTAGCACCAATCCAGGGAATACCATACCATAGGACGATTGGCAATCGGTACTAAAGCTTTCGGAAATTCTTCCGGTTTTGAAGTGAAAGTATTCAGTGATACACCGGGACCGCAAAGGATAATGGCCTGGAAGCCTGGAAAAGGCATGCTCAAAGCGTGAGGCATCTTTCCTCATTCTCTGTACGAATCTGAGTTAAACTTCGTACTGGAATGAGTCAAGCCGTATTTTGATATGCCAAGCCTTTGCCAAGTATTTCTGCACCGTTGTCGATCTCTCAGCTAGCGCTCCAGCCTCACGATAAACAAACCTCCGCTCCTTTTTTGGGCACTGCATGGCCACTCAGTGGTTCTCCATTGATCGCGCATCTACTCATACTCCCCTATCACAATGTCGTATTCCTATGAGCGCAATCGTCGTCAGACTTATGGCGCCTCGTCGCGACGAACCGCGTGGGGCTACTGGATCCCTCTAGCAGTGACCGTCACAGTCGCGACAGCCGGCCTCGTAGCCTGGGTGTGGAGCGAGCGAAAAGAGAATGAAGAAGGAGATGATCTTCCTCCGCCTCACCAGCCTCCACCAGGTTACAATAATGGTCCTCCCCCTCCAGCAGGATACGGTCCCCCACCACAGGGCTACGGTGCCCCTCCCGGGTCTGATGGGCCTCCAGGTTTCCGAGGTCCATCAGGAGAAAATCCACCTCCTCCGAGCCAGCAATATGGGGGTCAATCACCATACGCGCCCGGTCCTGATGGAAGGGGCGTAGAAGATCAGGGCATCGTTGCGCAAATGTCCGGCGCGCTAAGACGGACGCCCAGTCCTCAGCAGATGTTTGACGCAGCAAGAGGACGCGTAGTCGCTGGCGTGACCGCTGCTGGCGCTGTTGTTGGTGGTGCATTGTCGTCGATTAGGGAAGAAGATAAGGCGGGATACGAGGACCACTCAAGGTGGTCGGAAGAGGCAGATTCACAAACTGGTGGACGACTGGGACCTGTACTGCAAGATCTAGAGACTTCGAACTCGGCTACTGCACGGCAAGTCGCGCATGGTGGAGCTCAGGTCGGAGGAAAGAGGAAGTCTGTTGCGATTGTGGTGTCTGCGGAGACGGACTACGAACATAGTGAGGATGCTGGGTACCATCAAGAGCATGCTGTAGGTATTCCCTCCACGTTTGTTCTGGAGGACGGCACTAATTGTCTGCGCAGTCAATCTTATCACATCTCCCCGAGCACGTAGATACTGATTCGCGCCTTTTCGTGCTCATATTCGCCCCAGATCTCAAGCAACATCCTCTCGCCAAACCTGAGTCCGGCCAAAGTCCGCTGTCAATGGCTTCTTCGTACTCAAATATCGCCCATGAAGACGCGCAAAGTCAGGGCGAGAAGCCTCCCGAATTAGCTCCTCCTAGGTCCAAGATGTTCGATACACTCTATAATCAGGCGCAAGCGCTCGTGGAGAAGGATACTATGATCATGCCATTTACAACGCCTACAGGTTACATTCATATACTGCGACATCTAGGCCCCGAGACTGTCTACCTTCAGCAAACGCTATCTGGCGAGCGCGGAGATGGTATTGACCAGATCAAGACCTGGGTTGGCCAAATCCTACTTGTGGTCGGTGACGAGAGTGGACACGGAGGGTTGGTAGATAGTGAAGATGAGTACGGGCCCGGAGGAAAGGACAAATGGTGGCAGAATGACTCTCGCATTGGGCTTGGAAAGGGGATTGAGGTGGTTGAGGGCCTTCGCGTAGGAGAAGACTTCCGCAGACGTATTGGCGGGTATGATTGAACGAGTGACACGCTGGGTGTATGAGCAATAGTAGAGTCTGTCATCTACTGATTTGTTTTTGGATTTGGGGGATGACCTCCTAGCGCAGCAGTAATTGCGGATTTTTTGGCTTCATATCAAGACTTAGTATCTTGATATGAGCAATAACACAGGCATTAAAGAGCAGTGATGGGCTCTCTGTTTGTGCTCGTGAAATAGAATTTGGGAAAGTAGTTGTTGTTAAATGACATTCCCATTGTTCCGAATACGGCGCTAGCGCGGCTGGCCTTCTGATATTGGACCCTTGAACTGCCTTTCACCACCGTCATATGCACACTTCGCTCACATCGCTCAATACTAGATGTCAATTCGCTTTGCCCGTTGCCTAAAATTTATGACGACCTACTGGCAACTAATTTAATTCGCAACCACCTCACTACTTTCTGTCGCAAACCGCCACCTCAGACATCGCGCCCTGCTCCCCACCTCCCAATGCGCCGGTCTTGGGGGGTAGCTCAAGCTTCCTGGGCTCTCCGGTAGCGTATCTTGAGCTACGTACTCAACCTCTGAAGTCCTCAAAACTCGCTGGCTCCGTAGCGCCATGGCTACTGTCGTCCAGACCAAGCCTTCTGCGCCCCACCAGCAGAAGATGAAGCGCCCACCTCTCCCCGCAGTTCAAACCAACGGAGTGCACGCCTCTCAATCTTCTCGATCGCCCTCAACCAGTTCCAAGCGACCGGCCTCGGGCTCGAAACATCCACCTGCGACACCAGCAAGTCGGGTCAATGGAGATGCCAATGGGGTAGGGGCTCGTATGGCAAGTCGGAGGAGAGACTCGCAGAAGCCAGGAGACCCTGCGGCGCGTAATCGAAGTGGGAAGGCTGGGCCAGATGGGATTGCGAGGGTAGTCAAAAAGATGACAGAGCCATATGGTATGTTGAATTGATACACCTCAGTCTCGAGCTGTACTGACACTAAGGCGAACAGTTAAAACACAGGAGTACATCATGAAGAAGTACCGGAACAAGCAACCGTCCATGATCGTTCACCTTCATCCCACACATTTTCGCTTTGATCAGCAAGACGGTAGCTTCTCGTACACCTCTCCTATGAAGATCTTCCTCGAGCATCTCAGATCGCAGACAGTCCCCCATGACATGCTGGAAGAAATATTGAGTTCGGGAGTAAGATTCTATGAGGGTTGTCTAATAGTGCAGGTGCACGACCACAAGGCCGTTGCTGGGAAATCGTCTTCTACATCCACAGACACCGCTAAAGCCGATACCTACGTCCTTTCCTCGATACATAATTACAACGAACACCTTACTCCCTCGCCTTACGTACCTTTTCCGAAGAAGACAGATACGACTAATGTTGGTGACAAAATTGAGGCCGATTCTCAAGGTGATACAGAATATGCGCCAGGGACGAAAGATAAGCAGCTGGCGAAAGGGCCTAAGATCTTCCACGTTGTACTCTTTCCCACTCCTGCATCATTACAGGAGGAAGTCTACATTCAAGCGAACACCATGGATCCTCGGGTCAGTCGGAAGCATTCAACTAACGTCCCTCGTACACCTGCTTCTGCTACCGTACCGCAAACTCCTCTTTCAGCTGTCCCACCTACACCATCTGCAAGCTGGATGCCTCCAAACAAGAAGATGAAGATGAGCATCAGTGGATCCGAAATACATGGCTTCGAGGCCAAAGCGATAGCGTCGACAGCCCCTCCACTGTTCTTGGACCCCGTCGATAATCTTTATGACGCGCAGAAGCTCATAGAGAGACTGACCGATCCAAGGCACAAAGAGGCCCATCCTGCTCCCAAGAAGCGAAAGCGGACCGAGGCTGAAATGGCCGCCGATGAGGCTGTAGCAATGCAAGAACAGCAATTTATGCTTCTAATGGACGAGAATCATGGGACGTCCGGCTCCATAGGTGTCAAAACTGGGACGGCCGAAGGTGAAGCTGGTGGTACAGCTTTCCAAGCGAATTTTGAAACGTTCCAAGCTATCAAAAACATCAGAGCTGAGCACAAGGCACGAGAATTAGACGACGCGCGTAGAAAGGCCGTAAGGGAACAAGAGGAACGAGAAGAAAAAGTCAGACGGGAACATCAGGCACGAGTTCAGAGGCAAGAGGCTGAACAGCGCGCTGCGCAGGTCGCTCAGAATCAAGAACAGCTCAAAATGCAGCTGCAAATTCAGCAACAAAGGGAGATGCAACGAAAACAACAGCAAGCTTTGGCAGCCAGTCAAAATCAGCTTACTCACGGCCATACTATTTCGAATGGGATTTCGCCAGCTCAAAAGTCGTCGCCTATAGTACGGAACATGACGCCAGCTATTAACTCCTCACCACTGATCAGCAATGCTCACGTCAATGGCCGAGGTCATACGAGCAGCCCAGCACGTCCGCCTTCAGCAATGCAACATGGACATCCTGGTGGCGTGGCCATGGTACAGCAAGGCAGCCGACAACGAGCACCTAGCCGAAGAAGTACACCACAGATGAACGGAACCCCTGCTGTGCCCCATGCTACGCCTCGCATGTCGCAAGGCAGTCCGCCGATGGTTTCGGTGCCGCATATGGATCAAAACATGGTGGCTAACCAGCATGTCAACGGAGGGCAGCCACAGATGACAGATCAACAGCGCGAGCAACTCATGGCACGACGATTTCAACAGGCTCAAGCTGAGCAGCAACGACAAGTATACCTGCAACAACAGCAAAGAATGCAGAACGGCTCTCCAAACCCGCAAATGTCTCCAAATGGCGACCCTCAAGCAATGAATCTGCAACACCAAGCTGCCCTCAACCAGCAACGCCAGCAAGCATACCGGCAAAACCTACAAATGCATCACCAGAGCATGGGCAACAGCGCGCACCCAAATTTGGCCAACGGCGCGTCACCGCCTCATCATCCTCAACAACCAGGCCATACCCAACAACCACAGCCTCAGCGACAATTAAATCCCCAGCAAAGCCAATACATGCAAACACAAAGCAGCAAAGCTTACCATACTCTATTGCAACAAGCAGCCGCCAAATATGGCGGCAACGCCGGCGCCATACCGCCCCAAGAGCGAGCACACATCCAGCAACGCGCACGGCAAATAGGCCAAGAGACATTGCAGAAATTACTCAGACAGCAGCAACAACAGCAGCTGCAGCTGGCGCAGATGCAGCAGATGCAGCAGATGGGTATGAATCCTGGCCAGATGGGCGGGATCATGAATGGCATGGGCGCTGGTGGCGGCCTTAGTGGGCAGGCGATGACGGAGGAGCAGATTCAGCAGTTGAGAGTGATGCAGCAAATGAGGCAGCAGCAGGGGATGCAGCAGATGAGTCAGATGCCGCATATGGGTGGCACGGGGGTGCAGCCGAATGGAGGGACGGGTGGGATGCAGTAGGTGACGCGGGAAGGGGAAAGGGGGAATGGTGACACAAGACGACGGAGATACTGGGATTGACGATTGGGGCTTGGTTAACGATTATGCGGTTGGATGGACGACTCACGCAACTGATTTATGAGGCAGGGGAATAACGCATTGGAGGGGTTGACGGGCGTCATGGGCCGCGTTCACGTCACTCTTTTTCGGGTGGCACCTATCTCACATCTGGCATGCTTGCGGTGTTGCGGAGGCAATCTAAGTTAATTCCTCGACCTCTACGTCGCTGTCTTGATATCGACGAGACAAAGGAAAGGGCGTTTACCTGACCTCGGTGTATGCAAATGATATATGTCTTGGCCTGCGAGTCCTGTATTCTTAATACCTTTATGGCTACTTACACTTTCAATCAGAGTATTCTCAGGTATGATTCACAACCCAATTTCAATTGAATCGTGCTTATATTCTACACGACACATATCCTACTTTCTCACATACACCTATATACACACCCTCTACTTCCCTCTACTCGGTTTCTTCTCCCTTAATCCTGTCCACTATCAATGACCCCCCTCGCCCTTAATCGATCAACCTCGTCCCAAAAGGCCGACTTCCCCCTCCAACTCCCCTCCCCATGCCTGAAAAACCCATTGACGTCCTCCGCATCCGCGATCAACTGCGCACACAAATCCCACTCCCCGGCCCTCCCCAACGCCAATAACAATTTATACAAAGCAATCCAGCCGGGGCTCTTCCCTTCCTCCGGCACCTTCCTCAGATACGACAACGCCTTTTCGTACTCGTCGATCTCGGCGTAATTTTCAATTAGTCGGTCATAAAAGATGGGGTCGAGGGCGTGGGAGGTGTGGCTGGGGCGCATGGAGGCCACGAGGGAGTCGATGGCTGGGAGGTCGGGGGGTGAGAGGGAGAAGTAGTGTGTTATCAGTATGGTGTAGACGTGGGAAGAGGGCTGGATATTTCGTTTTGCCATGTGTGCGAGGATGGTGCGGGCGGCGTGGATATTGACGGTGGTTTTTGCGGCTTTCTTGGGGTCTGTTTTGCCGAGGAGGCCGTTGAGGAGGGTGGTGTAGGTGTGCGGGTTGGCGGGGATGGAGTGGGATTCCATTTCTGCTAGCATGGCTGTGGTGGTTGTTTCTTGTTCAGCGGGTGAGAGGGAGTGGAACGTGGAGGTTGGGTTGGAGACGATCCCGTTGAGGATTATGGTGAAGGTTACTATGTCTAGGGGGCAGTTGTGGGCTTGCATTTGTGCAAGGTGGGAGGCGATGTGCTCTTGGTTACCGGCGCGGACGAGGGGTTTCAGCAGGATGTTAAAGGTGTAGGTTTCTAGGCGCAGGCCTTGCGATTCGGCCCAGGCTATAATCTTAGGGTTGTGTTCCGGGCGCTGAATGTCGATTAGAGCTGAGAGGGCAGCGTGGACGGGAGCCATGGTTGGAATGAGTAAGCCGTCTGCTTGTTTATCTGTGTGCTGGTCGTCCGCGGGTTTCTTCCACGTCTGGCCCAGCGCTTCGAGCGCTGACAAGCCTTCTTGCCATTTGTTACCCCAGATCAGGCCAGTTATGTAGGTAGTCCAGGTATAGATGTCTGGCTTTGTTCCTGCCTGTATCATGTTCGTCCATATTTCTTGCAATGATTTCGGATCTTTTGCACGTACGCAGCCAGTGAGCATAGCGGTCCAGTGTAAATTGTTTGGCATGTTTCCTGAATTGATCATGTAGTTCCAGACAGTGATGGCATGATCCGAACGTCGAAGCGTCCAAAACGTCCGAAGGAATCCAGCAAAGAAGCTGTCAGTCGTCTCCTGGTCCTTTTCTTTAGTTATCTTGAGGTAGCGCTCAAAGTTGGCCCATAATTCCATCGCGGCTTCCGGGTCCAACTTTCTCGCGCAAGCATTTATGTCTGCCATGCGCACGTGAAAATTATCTTTACCCCAGCCGAAGTCCTCAGTCGGTTTAGGCATTGGTTCACTACGATAGCTTCTTCTTACGGTGAGACGAAGGAAATCTTCTTCTTGACTATTCTCCCAGGGTCCCAGCGCCTTTTCGATAGTAGCTGCAGGTACTTTTGCATATGCCAGACAACGTGCAGCAGTGGAGCGATCTAATTTGCCATTTCCCTTGACGTGTCTGAAGAAGCGGCTCAAGTAGGATACGGTGTCCATCTTCTGTGCTTCCATGCAGTCCAGCGTGATGACGGCTGCAGCTGCCATGCCGGGAACGTAGGATGCAGTGGGATGATTTGGTAGAAAGCTGAGGAATCGGGTGTACATCCTGGTCAGGGGAGCCTTTGGATCTCTTCTGGGAGCCGTCTGCGAATTCCTATCGAGGGAATTGTTTTTTGGTACAGCCGCGAAACTTTGCATGAAGATATTCCACACCTCAAGAGTCTCTTTCATCAAGGTACCCATCTCTTGATTCGATTCTTCCCCTGGTATTGATTCATATCTTAATCGCAATATTTGGGCAAGCTGACACCAGAAGACTTTATGCCACCAGTAGCCCATAACACCATGCTTCTTGTACAATTCAATGACGCTCGCTGGCGTTACGATACCATCATCGGTAGTGAGCCGCCCCTTCGAGCATATAGCAAGAAGTATGTCCTTGAAAGCATTGTCTTCGGTTTTGTTTCTGGTTTCTTCTAACCCACGGCTGAGTGGTGGGATCCATGATTTCTGACCGAGCAGATCTTTGCAGGTTGCCCATGCGTCCTCGATCGAAGTGGTTCCAAGGCGCAAGGATTGAACCAATCCCAGCAGGCGGTAGCCTATAGAATTTTCATGGGTGACAGGCTCGATGACTTGCTCTTTTGGGGTACGAGAATATCGAGATCTCTGCGGCGGTTGAGTAGGTTCATATTTCGATGAGAACAACTCCTCTAAGACTTTATCCACGCCAGATGGCTGTCTTGATTCTCGATATTGTTGGGCGAACGACTTTCTTTTCTCGGAACGGCGGGAAACCCTGATTCTTGTTGACTCGCCATTGCCCGCTCGGGTGTTCTCTTGCGGCGCTGCATTGTTGTCATCGTTACCTATGAGCTGGCCAAGGGAAACGAAGCTCGAGCTCCGGAGCTGTCCGTTGAGACGCAAGAGCCGGCGCGAGCATCGTAGACAAACGTGGGTTGAGTTCATATATAGCTTCAACAGCAGTATGAATGATCAAAGAAAGTCAATGGGGATCCGCTTGCTGTTGTCGAAGTCTGGACAACGAAAAGGTGGTTGAGGCTACTCTGCTAGCGGGATTGCTTTATCTCCGTTTCTCCGTCACGGGAGCTATAGTAGGCGCATCTACCGCACGGCTTCACGTACTGCAACCGTATTTGAATTAGCGCCCACCCCTAAGCTGCGCCCCCCCTATATTTGGATCAGGGACAGCAACCATCTGTCCAAGTTTTCACGCTCTGAATTGTATACCTATTCGCAAGACACCCGTCTGAACTCTCATCGCTCTCGATAGTTCTGTTATTCGCGATATTCTCACAGAGCCACGGACACTCGGCATCGTCGCAGGGAGGAAGTCCGAAACAATATAAGCGATCCTCTAGGCAGCCATTCGAGTACACAGCAATAGGAGTCTTAATCATCAACGCGTGGATCCTTTCATCTCGGCGCCATCCATATTCGAGATCTCCACGCATGCTGTTGCGTGAGACTAAGACATGACGACCTTCTTCAAGCAGGAGCAATTGGAGCCGTCTTCAGCATATCAATCTGGGTGCAACGACTCCTTCGATGTCGATAGCTTCATCAACTACGATCCGACTGGCTCCATATCACCTGCATCCTCTCGACCTACACCAATATTATCTTCCTCGAGTGGAAATACCCTCATACCTGTCCAGCCGAATCCCCAATTTGCCGGCCCAAGTCATCGATATGATGAATATAAACAGCAAGCAGGGTTCCCGCTAGGAGCATTACAGAACACATATGCCGTCAATCAAGCGGATCAATATAGGTACGGGCGACAAGGTCATGGCCCAATACCACCAACAGAAGGCCTTTTCGGTGGCACAAATACTTCAGGTATGTACGATTCAGGACATCTTACCCTACAATGACTTGCAACAATGCTGACTTTGAATCATAGACGATTATGTTGACTTCAACACCCCTCCAAGCCAGACTTCTGGAGACATAGATATGGATTTCGGTATGTCCATCTTGGTCTCTTGCCCTGATTTGGGTCTAGTATCGAGTCGTACAGTTGCAGATTGGGGTCATGAAGTGGCTCATCTTGTAAGAAGCAATGCTGACTCTAAGATGCTTCCAGTCTACTCTACAAACATGAACACCCTGAACAGCAGCTACATCGACCCTGCAACCATTGGTGGACAAGAAACTACGCCACGGTCACAGCTAGCCCAGGTTCAACCAGTGCGAGCCTACCCCGGCATGCATACACAACAAGCTGCTCAGGCAAAAGCTCAGGTAGGTTACCGCTGTTTAATTAGACTTTCTAGTCCAAGGAATATGTTGGAGACTTGACTGCTGAGGGCTTCTTACCCTCCCTGTCTCTTTGTAAGCAGTGCTGACATACTCCCAGGCCGAAGCACAACAGCAGGCTACTATACAACAACAACAGCAGCGACAGTCTCATTCCCGGCAAACCAGCCGCAGTGGAAGCATTGCCAAGCCAAGCGATTGTTTTATGGATGAAAGCATTTCACGTCTACTGAATCAGATGAGACACAGCAGCGTGGCTTCATCGCACGACGATGGTGAGGACGACGCCACTACGCCTAATGCGAACGGCCACTCCTACAGGTCGAGAAAGGATGAGGAAGACATGGATGAAGACGAGAAGCTGCTGGCTAGCGAAGAGGGAAAGAAGCTGAGCAGCAAGGAGCGTCGCCAACTCAGGAACAAAGTTTCAGCTAGGGCCTTCCGATCACGAAGAAAGGAATACATCGGACAGCTCGAGGGAGAGATCAACGACAAGACAAGGGAGTGCGAGGACCTACAGAGAAAGAATGAACACTTGAAGGCCGAGAACACGCGGTTGACAGACCTCACTCAAATGCTCCTTTCGTCACCGCACTTCCGACCATTTCTCGAGGAGTTGGGCCACAACGAAGCCGCCGCCTCGACTCCCCTACCATCCCAAGGCTCACGACTACAATCGCAAGTGCCAGTACCTCCATCACAAGGGTCAAACCGTCCCAAGGACGTCAACCCCAATCAAGTCACTCCTCGCCAGTCGCAAAGTAACATGCACGTTGGTCTGACCATGATCCCGGAGGAGCCTACTTTTGACTACGCCGCAAGGGCTTCGATCAACACCGGTTACAACAACATGGACTTTGGCCCATTCTACACCGGTTCTCAAGTTTATGCTGTTACTACTGTGCCTCAAGGCCCAGCTGTCGACAGGCCAAATTTTGGCACGCTCTCCGGCAAATCCTCCAATTTTGTGGGACCCTCCCCATCATCAGACGATGATGGGAAGGACGAACCTACAGCTGTTGACGTTATACCTATGCCCGTTGCCATGTCCAACACGCCCGCGCCGATAGAGACCTCATCTGAAGATGCCACCATTGCCGTCTCAGACGCTGCTCTTGCACTCTTTTCGGGTAGCCAGCCACCTTCATTCTCTACCTCATCCGTCGTTGCACCAGAGGAGTGTATATTTGGTGGAATTGAGCTCGAGAAAGCCTTTGGCCGTATTGAGCTCTCGGTCGACATGTCTTCCGACGAAACCGCTGAGGCTGAGATCAGCTCAACGGTGCTAGAGCGCTTCGAGCGATTGTGTGCGCGGTGCGATGTCCTCTCTTCGAGGGTGAAAGCCCGCACATCACATTTATTATAAATGGTCTAGATCGAATATCCTGAAAGGAATGTTCTAGAGGGAGTGTTTTAGACGGAACTTTTGGGAGGGATTGTTTAATAGGGAATGTTTATAGACGGAAAATTCTCGGCTCATGGTTAGGGTCGCTAGCTACCCGTACCTCGCTCTAAGGAATGTCTCTTTATCCGTTTGAGGCGAAGGTGTATGAGCGACGGGGTTGGGCATTGATCCGAGGAAGGAAGCCGAATCGCGGTGATTGGGGTTCGAGAGGAATGCGCCGTGGAGGCAGGCACGATCGCGGAGTCGAGGAGGTCGTAGTGACGGTTTAGGTGGAGGGTAGAATGTTCGCGTTCGGGGTATTACGACAGATTTAATGAGCAGGTGCACGAAGTGTTCAATGGGAACGTAGCGTCTAAGATGGATCTCGAGTTGGGCGGTTTCAACTCCACTGTCAGCGAGCAGTTGTGCGCAGATAGACTTGGCAACTAGTAAATATGTGGCTTTCACGGGCTTTTTGATTGTTTCATTGAGCAGCTTCCTCGATTGATATCACTTTTCGTACCGTGGCGGTAATGTTCAGCCTCGTCTCGTTGTCCTTTTCTTCAAGATTAAAGCCACAGGCATCCAAAGCAACATAAACCAATACCATCCTGGTAAGCTCCCAATAAACCCAAACAGCTACTCTTCAAACCCTATACATCTCCAGTCCCCACAGCATCTGAACCAGTATGCAAGCGCAAGGCGCAGCATCGGCTTACATTACATTCAATTAAGCTAGTAATAAGACTAGGCTTCGAACTAGCTCTCAACATCCTCGCGATGTTCTAACGTCCTGCCTACGGCCTGAGAGTCCTAGTGTGGGAGGTAACGGGTAGGAAGTGAGTCTGTTGTAGTGGTAGTGCGGGGTGTCTGTTGAGGGGGAGTTGTGATGGGTGTGGAGCATGAGTATGGAGTCTGAACAGTGCAGTATAGACGCGCAAGAGCGGGGTCTAGGCTGGCTACATACGCTCGAGATGGGTTGATGGTGGGTTGAGTGCTTGGGCTAGGATGGGCTTGAGTGATTATGTTGCTGCTCGGATTGAGAGCGGCGTGTGTGCAAGCTATAGCATTGGTGTTTGGGGGTGACATTTGTTTTGGAACCTGATTTGTTGGTTGAAGGAGTGGGATGTTGATTGCTGACCATTGTCAGGGCTCGAGTGAATATCTCAGACAGCACTAACACCTCTCAACCGATATTCACATTGAGCAGAAAGGACGCTGATATCCTGTTGGATTTCCTTTCGTCTAACTCGACCTGCTAGGGACGACGCTTGGTACGCTGCGCGTTTGAATTCTTTGCCTGTCGTAGTAGATGGCGGGTTTGTTTATGATAGTAACGGGTTCGATCTCTTGGCGCGGTATACTCTGGGGATCGTTTTGTAGATTGGGCGGCAACATATTAGGGAAACTCTCAAAGAAAGTCTCACGCCTGAACGGACGTTATTCTGACACCAGTTCTCGATACAGTAATTCAGTCACAATTCTCGAAGACTTCTTCCCAAACTAATATGAGCTTCTATCCATATGGAGCCCACAGTGACGCCTTTACAGAGCACCATTCCTGCAGCCAGCCAGTTTTCGGGGTCTTGCAATCGTATCCAGTAGTCCGGCAACCACTCTATCGCAAGAGGCGAGAGGGAGGCTGTTTAGGGGATTGACTTGTACGACGGTCAGGCGTTTGCATATATGTGAATTTGACGCAATATCGCCGATTCCCAAAGAAATCATGTCTATTCTGTGATTCGATTCATTACATTCCTTTTGATGAATTCAATGAGATCAAATGATGCAAAGATCCGGTACTCATTTTCGTAGGTGTGATAATGTGTGTGTCTGTATTGAGCTGTACATCCAATTGAGCGGCTAATCAAGGTCTAATCCTGATCAGCTTGCAGGAATGAATCTATAAGAAGAGCCGAAAAAGACTGGGGTTCTCAAAAGGCAAATAATTTCTATTACACTAGTCCTCTTTGGGTTTTTCATATCTGACGAACCTGCGTACTTTTGGCAGGGTCGATTTCAGCAAGGGCCGAAAAGATTCCTGCTCCGAGGTACGAGAAATTGTAAAGGTTTCAATTCGCGGCGTGTCGCGAAAGGCACTGATGAAGGGTAGAATGCCGTTGAATTGACACAAATGCAGAAGCTTACTATCTAAATCTGTCAATTGAATGGTGTAATGGGTAGGGTTGGTGCCAATTGTGTTTTGTGAAGCAGCAGATATTGGAGTCTACCTGAGCTGAAGCTGTCACAAATTATGCAGGCTTGTCCTTATCTGACACGGCATTCTTGAACGGGAGCGCCAATTGGCTTTAGCAATGCATTCTCTGGCCTCAATCCAGTATCGATAGAAAATCGTTATCCAGGTAAGTCTCCGTCAGGGTGCAGCTGTCACCTGCATGCTCATGGTACCGGCATAATTCCGAGGCTTTGTACCAGTCACTTGACCCTTTACTGTTCAGCCAACGATTAGAGAATTCTTCGCCAACAGCCACCACAAAGTCCGGGTGAAGTTGTTGTCCTTGACTGCAGTGGTAGCTGATATTCGATGTACTATCGCAGAAGAGATGCACTAGCAATGGGCGGAGACGGGAGGACTGAGGCAGCGCTTGAAACGCCATATTGATGCCCATTGTAGGGCCTGCTAGCTCCTGTGATCGACATGGCCTCCAGTAGCTCCTATATCCTGTGTTGCTAGTTGAAGACTCAGTCTCGTGGCCGTAAATATGGATCAATGTTGAAACGATGAGATCGGGCAGTTTCTGGACCTGAAGAACATCTGCAAGGATATACAGAGCAATGAGCGATCCGAACGGTGCATCGCGGTAGCTGGCGAGCTCCCATGCTTGACGATGCTGGTTCTCGGGTGGGAGTTGGTCCATATTTGCAAGGTCTTTGCCCTCGCATTCTGTGTTTACCGCCTTTGTCAAGTTCCAGATTGTGGGTTTGATTGTCCTGGGGTAGTAATAGCCTTTGAGGTTACCTGTGTACAGCCAATAGATGAAGTATCGGAAAATGTCAGGCTTCTGTTCTGGCAAGGTGAGGGTCCCCGCTGCTTCGAGAAAATTGCCGTTGAGTGCAGCTTTGAAGAAGTCGGACGAGGCGCACAGGATACTCTTATGGACTTCGAATCGTTCTTGCTCAGCGCCGACAAGAACAACGACTAGAGAGTCGTAGGGAAACCATGGACGTTGGCCCAGGTTATCAGAATCCCCCATCGTGTTATCCGGGTATGGTTCAAGCCAACACTGATATTTTAGTACCGTAAGGATTGATAGTGAGACAGCGCAGCTTATGAAGAATTCGAGCAGTAGATGTATTACTCACGTGTGATACTAAGAGTGTAGTCTTACATTGTGTTCCTCAAAGTGTTGTCCATGCTTACGAAGATACGAGCGGCTCGTGTTACAGTATCGAAGAACAGCTTCTATTATTTGATTTTTTTATAAACGAGAATGCAGTCCAGCGCAGTGTGAGAGCATATCAGAGCCAGACCCTCAGAACCCGGACAGAGGGTTTCCAGCGAAACTGTTGTTCAAAAGCTCGAGGTAGGCAAGAAATGCAAGGATCTGTCCTCTATCTCAATCAAGATTGGAACCAAGTTTGCTCAAAGTCATACATGTTCGACTGATTCATATGACGAGGTGCCGGTGTATTTGCGTAAGAAGAGCTCAGGTTAAGTGGAAAGCCTAAGGGTTCCGCTCAACTGATTCCAATTTGACATAAAATCTGCCTGAATGGTAGATTACCTTACCCTTGTGCATGTGGCAACCTCATATTCATTAAATCTGGGAGGGACTCTGCTCCAGATCAGACAGATTGAATACGAACTCTGTTCAAAGTACCGTGTGGTTAAGTTCAGTGTCACAGTGTGGTAAAAAGGGCTGTGCCAAGCAATTTTAGTCTGACAGGGCTAGGGCTGAATGACGATGCCTCGGAGTTTCGGCGATAGCCGTTTGAGCTGGTTTGTTTGGTGGCTGAGCATGTCACAATGGTCGATACACTTGGAAAGATTTTTCTTTAACACCTTCGAAGTACTTTTCTTTGTCATTAATATCGGCTTCGAAAATCATGCTCGACCTTTCCTTTCTTACCATACCAAGATTGGACCATGATAGCCTTCCTGCCGCGCGCATTGGCTAGGCTGCGCGCAGCCGAAACAAACCTCCACTTATCTGCATGCCTTCGAAGTAACCGTCGAGGAATAGCTTCTGCAGCAGCAGCTATACAAGACCCTCTCCAATACCCTAATATTACTTCCTCTCCGAGCCCGATACGTGATCCGCCACAGCCACTTCCACTGCCTCGAAGGGAAAAGCTTCGTGATGCAAAACCTTTCTCGTCCTTCCTCACAGACAATTTCTCCCGCCAACATGACTATCTCCGCATCTCCATCACAGAGCGCTGCAATTTGCGATGCACCTACTGCATGCCGGAAGAAGGCGTGCCACTCTCCCCAGCTTCACATCTCCTCACGACGCCGGAGATAACATACCTCTCTTCCCTCTTCGTCTCGCAAGGGGTGACCAAGATACGGCTCACAGGCGGTGAACCTACCATACGGAAGGACATCGTGCCATTGATGCAGCAAATCGGCGATTTGCGGCGCAATGGGCTGAAAGAGCTGTGTCTGACGACCAATGGCATTGCGCTCCACCGAAAGCTGGACAGCATGGCAGAGGCAGGCTTGACAGGAGTGAACCTGAGCTTGGACACATTAGATCCCTTCCAATTCCAGATCATGACGAGGCGGAAAGGCTTCGATGCTGTCATACGGTCTATTGATCGAATACTGGAGATGAACAGGTTGGGTGCTGGTATTAAGCTCAAGATCAACTGCGTAGTAATGCGCGGTATCAACGAGCGAGAGATCAACCCTTTCATTGAGATGGGCAGGGAAAAGGACATCGAAGTCCGCTTCATCGAATACATGCCCTTTGACGGCAACAAGTGGAGCGAGAACAAGATGCTGAGCTATAAAGAGATGCTAGCAACGATCCGGGAGAAGTACCCCAGCTTGCAGAAAGTGCAGGATCACGAGAACGATACGAGTAAGACTTTCAAAGTGCCTGGATTTATGGGGAGGATTGGATTTATCACGAGCATGACGCATAATTTCTGTGGAACGTGTAATAGGTTACGCATTACGGGCGATGGGAACTTGAAGGTTTGTCTTTTTGGGAATGCGGAGGTCAGCTTGAGGGATCTTATGAGGAAAAGTAATGGTGGACATCCAATCGACGAGGTGGCTATGGAGGCGATTAAGAGAGTCGAGATGGATAGGTGGCAGGCGCTTCCTGGAGATTCACAGCCATTGGGCTTTGGTGAGCGAGAAAGAGAGCTCTTGGAGGTCATTGGGATGGCTGTGAAGAGGAAGAAGGAGAAGCATGCTGGAATGGGAGAGTTGGAGAATATGAAGAATAGGCCGATGATTCTGATTGGTGGGTAGGTTTGTCTTCTTGTTTCTTGCATACTACTTCGATACTATATGTGGTGATGGCTTCTGTGTGATGGTGGGCTGACTTTGTTGATACTTCTCCTTGACGCACCTTGTCTTTTTCGTTGTGACATGATACTGTAGATGCTTCCCACCTCTTGCGAGACCACGTTCCTGTGCTAATGAGAGCGCCGCCCAGATGAACCCGTGAAGGAGCTCCAGCCACCATCACATTTAAATCCAGCTATGCGATCAAATCCACTTGCAAGTCTTCCTCGGATCTCTCGGCCGACTACTCTTCTCTCAAACCCTTCCGCCACCCACCGCCACATCCCTCTCCACCACCTCTCCACCACCAACATTTCCTTCACCTCCGTCCGGCCCGTTACAACTTCCTTACCCGAAAAAGTACCACCAACACCACCCGCACCAACATCCCTCCCCCACCTAACACCCACCTCCGAAATCCACCTCATTTCTACCAGCACCAAAAGTCCCACCCACCGCCGCGCCATCGCCATCGGTAACGTGCGCTTCTCTAACCCTAACCCGCTGCGCTTGATACATTCTTACGGGCTGAAGAAAGGCGACGTGCTGGCTGTAGCCCGCATAGCGGGAATTCAGGCTGTCAAAAACACCAGTGCTATCATTCCGTTGGCGCATCCCGGATTACCGGTCGAGGGGTGCATTGTTCGAGTTGAACCTGTGCACGGTGCAAGCTTCACATCTGACATGATACCCAGGGAAACGAACCCCGAAGCGCTGCGTATCTCCGAGGCCCAACTCTTATCTCAACCGATTGGTGAGTTTGGCGGCGTGAGGATCTCGGTGGATGTCGAGACGACGGCTAAGACGGGCGTGGAAATGGAAGCGCTAACCGGGGTGGTGGGCGCGGCGTTGACGGTTGTGGATATGTGTAAGAGTGTTGATAAAGGATGTGTGATTGAGGGGGTGGAGATTGTTGGGAAGAGAGGGGGGAGGAGTGGGGGGTGGGATGTTTGGGCTGATGTTTGGAAGGGAGAGTGATTGACGAAGTTGAGAGAAAATATCTCACTCAATATCTTGTGTACCTAGTCAAGCGAATTGTGGATTTTAGCCGACAGGAGTGGACCCTGTTGTGCAGAAAGAACATCGGATCTATTATTCAAGTGTTGGCTGTTTCGGAGAATTGTAAATATATGTTTTACAAATGCAGCGACTATCAAGACTCTTGCCGTTCGAAGCTCGTAGACCGCTCAGCCCGCCCGGATACTTTGACAATATCTTGACAATATCTGCCAATGTTCTTGTGATAGCATAGCCAGTCTATTACTTTGATAAAATAGTCCTCATGACCGCCACCAAAATCTCCGATCGGTCAGTTATCCGGTCAGCATGAAGCCGATCTTTTCTTGCTGGTATACACAATATCCATCCTCGAAATGCTAGGCCCGTGCAACCACAAGAAAACCAGTTCCACACCAAAAGATATCTACGCCATGTAGCTCTTCTGCTACTACGACTTGGTAGCCGGGAAAGCGCCCCGGTTCACCGACCATGTTGACAAGGAGGACTGGCTGGCATTCGAATACATGCGAGTTGTGGAATGCCATTAAACCGAAGGCCACGGTGCCACTCATCCTGGGCATTACGCAACACCCTGGCTCTCTGCAGAACAATCCTTTCGATTCCGATTCGAGGGGTGACTGCCGCTTTGAATCGGATTCACCCACCAAGAGGAAATTATCTATCTAGCCGCCCTGCTCGGATTGGCCTGCGATGGCCCGAACGCGCCGAAAATGGATCGAGTCGATGAGAAGCGATCGCGGCGCTCCGCTTTGCTGGCGTCTTATCTCGAACATGTCGGGCTGGAGCGATTTCGTGTTGTCAATGGACAGCAGAGGGTTCGAGTGGCTGTTAACGGGGAGGTGGCGCCTGCACTGGAGGTCAATTTGCTACAGAATGGTGATGGGGAATTGAACAAGAGAAGTGTACGTCTCGGGGTAGTATCTCGTTCAACCGGTAGCTTTGATACTCATGTGTGTATTCCTTGATCCATTTGCATGTTTTCGAAATCATTCTCCCAGGTCTCTTTAGGTAGTTGCCATATTTTCGTTTCCATCAGTTCCCGAAATGTGTTCCATGAAGATCTCCCATCCATTTCGATGACAATGCTCAATCCCTCCAGTATGGCTCACAGATACGCAAATCCGATGTATGTTCCTCCGCCTCTTTGGCCGTTCCCTGTGCTATCAAGGTAAGCACTGGCTGTCGTCGTCCTCTGATATTGACATGATGCTCAACGTGGTAGATACGCAGGCACAGCCAAAACTCTACGAAGTAATCTGTTCCCCATTTTCCTCGTGCCCTCCACATATCACTGCATACCACTGCACCAAGAGCTATTGTATGAAGGGGGGTTTGGTTGCCTCGGTATCCATTCAGAATGTCTCTCGTCACATTGAGGGCTAGATTTTCGCATCTCTGCACCGTTGACACCTGCTTCGTGTCGGTCTTCTTGAGCGTGGGCAGGTTGCGAATGTTCAATGTCCGGAGATGCTTTAGCTGGGCGATTTCCTCGAGACCCTAGAAGGAAGTTAGCAGAAGGATTCCGACACGTTGCTTGTATGCAAATATACCGTATATGTTTGCCGTGTTCCATCAAGATGAGGCTCCATCACCAGGCCAAGCTCCCTCAGATTTGGACAACGACGTGATATAAGGGCTGCAAGCTTGTCTGAGGCTGGACCTTTGGTGTGTGTGCTCTCCCCGGCTACTAGCTGCCGCCCTGTCCTCTGCTCCCAGACGAGAGTCTGTAAGGTTGTACCATGATTTTCGATGAGACATGACGGGTATAAATATTGACCGGGCCCTTCAAGCAAGACTGAAAGATGTACAAGCCCGGAGAATGCCTCGAAGAAAGTGTGTAAATTCGCATTGAACGTGTCAGTAACGCTCTCCTGCCTCAGCACAAACGTCTTGAGCCTCGGCTTCCATGACGTATCTGATCCACTTCCGGTGAGTGATAGCAGATGAAGGGTACCATCTCCAGAGAAACACGATTCAAGGGTCAAAGAATTCAGCGTGTCGAGGTCCAGCAGGCCTGGATTGCCCTTTTTAGAGAAATGGGTGAAGTCGAATCCAATCAGATGGAACGAGTTGACGCTCAAGAGTGTCTGAGAGATTGGTCCTCCAGAATTCTGATCGTAGCTGTTTTCCAATCCCTCCCCCGCTTTGAGGAGCCCTTCGCAAATTTCCGTGGTAAACTCCACTACCTTATCACGTGCGAGAGCTCGGTCGCCTCGCATTTTACCCGTTGCTAGCTGTCTCTCACGACCCAGTTTCAAATTTTTCAGAGAGCGAGCGTTCTTAGCTACGAGCCCTGTAAGCCAGCAGCTGCTACTGTCCAGGGCAATATCTCCGAAATGTAGTGTATTGAACTTCCCTGGGGAAAGAACTTGGGAAACTAGCCCCTCTTTGGTGTTGTAGACCCGGAGATCATTGAGAGAAGGGCCGTGATATCCAGAAAGTAGCCTCATAGTTGTGGCTGAGAGTTTGGTCGTGTGCCGCCAACTATACAGCGTTAAAGGATTCCAGGGAGGGGACAAATCTTGTCACTCACTGAAAATACTGTAATTGGTCTCGTGGCACTTTGTCGATGATCAATCTTACCAGTGTATTGAGTACTCTGGCCTGATAAGGCTGTTGGCCAAAGGAATCCTCCTCCTCATTCATAGAGAAATCATCAACCAAGCCTAAACCGTCGTCAGTTTCCCTGCCATGATTTTCTTGATGCTCCACTCTATGCTTTTGGCTTGAGACAGAGACGCCCTTTGTGTAGCGTAGACCCTCCGCTTTCTGTGACACCAAATGCTCCAGAAATGCTACACTGGTCCAATTTGTCGGGATATCAAGGCTCAGATTTTCATACAGCTTTGGCTGAATTGCACCACGAAGCTCTTTGCACGTCGATGTAAGGTTACTGAGGTATGATGGTCGTTCTAGCTAAGGATTGGGTCAGCCAAAGTCGTGGACTAGGGACATTCTGAGCGCTTGGTGTCGAACATGAGTAGCAACGTTACCCAGAATTTCAAGAGGAAGCGTATTCAGCCTTGTAGGTTTCGAAGCTTTTGGCTCTTTCTTGCGATCAATAGACTCCATCTTAACCTCTTGTTCCATCTTGACGCGGATGAGTATTTGCAGTAGCAGATGCAATAGGACAACTTATTGAGGTTGAGTTGACAGAACACGGCCAGGTGCTGATGGTGGAGCGAACGACCATTCACTTTCTTTGAAGGCTAAGATCCAAGCTACTGATTCACTTTTTGGGAATATTTGTGGGAATATTTGTCGAACGCGGGCAGTATGACTGGTCCACGAAGAACTCGTGTCGAAGATGAAGACAGAAATTCTACAGTTTGAGACGACCTGTCTGTATCAATCCCTTCTTTTCGAGCGTTCCCTTCGTGAAATGGCATTTTAGCAATGCTACAGCTCTTCTTAGTGAAACGCATCACTCGACCGCAATGTCTGATAGCGACGAGCATGAATTTGTCTCCAGGCTCAAGAGATCACGTGGCAAGAGTTGCGAGCTAAAACGAAGCCTGACTCGAGCCCTTGCTCGTTTGGAAAGTCACATGATGTCACGCAATTGGTCAATCTACGACAAGGACCGTAAATAAGACTTCGGACATCGAACTTGGCGGACCTCGAGAAATGCGTGGGGTCTCCTAGTCCAAGGGTTCTTTCACAGACATCAGATCGCAACAGCGCCATCGCTGGAATAGAGACGGTAACTCGAATACATCATGTCGTATGACAAAGATGATAATGAAGTAGGTAGTAGGGTTCCATTCACTCCTTGACATGCGTGCCTTATCTTCTATGTACTGTCTGATTGTATCCATGACTCTAATAGTTGTGTCCTGTCCTGTGACAATGACCCTTTCGTCTCGCGTGGGACCGTACAATCCGCGAAATCAGGTTGTCTCCCAGCGCAACACTGACGGTGCTCGTATGCATAGGAGTCTCTCAAGCCTGATAACGGTACACTGAAGGTCACAACACCAGGGTAGCATTCAATTGACTTGGATATAGCTACGGACGCTAGCTCGACGGCCAGCTCTAAGCCCCGATTGCTGCTCATGGGATTAAAGCGGTAAGTCATTGGGAGGAATCCAGGGAAGGCAATGCAGCACTCATGACGCATACACAGGAGCGGCAAATCCTCCATATCAAATGTGGTTTTCCGCAAGATGGCTCCCCAGGATACCCTTTTCCTCGAGACGACGACCAAGATCCAAAAGGAGGATATGCAGTGAGTAGACTTCTGGCAGCCACTGAACACTTACCAAACAAAAACCTTAGCTCGTTCATGGACTTCCAGGTCTGGGATTTACCAGGCCAGATGGACTTCCTAGACCCAAGTTTCGACACAGACGAGGTCTTTGGCGGGGTTGGGGCTATGGTGTGGGTACTGGATGCTATAGACAACTATCTGGAACCCATTGGCCGCCTTACGGAGACAATTCTTCATCTCTCGCGGATGTACCCTCAAATCAAATACACTGTCTTCATCCACAAGACGGACTCCCTCACAGAAGACTTCCAGGAGGACACAATACGAGACATTACCCAACGTATCAACGATGATCTCTACGATGCCGGCATGGAGAATCCTCCAATCAGCTTCTACGGCACTTCAATATACGACCACAGCATATACGACGCTTTCAGCAAAGTTATGCAGACACTAGTCCCCCAGCTCCCGACGTTCGAATCTTTGCTTACAACGATCTACTCTACATGTCATTTCGAAAAAGTCTACCTCTTCGATGTTTACAGCAAAATCTATATCGCATCAGATACGAATCCAAGCGATGGCAAATCATACGAGCTTTGCTCCGACTATATCGATATTATCGTGGACATGTCGGAGGTGTATGGATGGCCTCAAAAGCATGGAGAGAAGGATAAGCACGAAGTCAAACGACGAGAGATAATGTCTTCGAAAACAGCCGAGTCGTTTGTTAGCCATATCAAAGGCAATCACCTCTATCTCCGAGAGATCAATAGGTCAGATTCGTCAAACCCCCTTTGGAAGTACTTTCGCTCATCCTTTCCTAGGACTCTGGCCTTCATTGGCGTTTCGAGAGATTCAAAATTCGAACAATCGAGGAGTCTGATCGATGAAAACCTGCAGCTCTTCCAGGACCAAGTTCTGAAGGTACTCGAGGAAGATGAGAGGTAGGCAGATGTACTTGCTTCCACAATCAACTTTTCAAAGGCCTACCAATATACCACTACTCGAGACGTGGAACCCCACATTATTAGCCCACGAGCAAGCTTCGCCACCTTCTATGTAGAGAGAGATACGATAGCGAGAGGTGGAGACAGATTCCGCCAAAGAATTATATTGACTGGTATCTGGTACGGCAGAGATTGGGACACGTCTAAGACTATTATAGCATCAAAAGCCAGTCCAAGCCCGATTTCTGTTTGAGGTAGTGGCCATACAGGCGAAGAGAACGAGGCAAAAGCAGATACTATCTACAAAGCAAAGCGTTCTCCCTTCAAAGCCTCCTGTGCCAACGCGATTGTCCCCTGTTGCAGCGCTACTGTACTATTGATTACGTAAATGTTTCGTAACTTACTGTCAGAAAGGTCTAAACCTTGGCTCAAGTGAAGATGAAACGGTTTTTTTGAGATGTTTCAAATGGTGGGGAACGCTTACCAGCCTCCGCATTGAGCCGGTATGCTTGTTTTGATCCTCAAGTTGAGTTGAAAGTTACAGTGAGCGCAATGTAACAGAGGGGTAAATTGCATAGATCTCAAGTTTTAAGCCTAAAACTGGAAGCCTGCAGGGTAATACCTGGCATCTTTTTCGCCCCTTTGGTCGCGAGATATAAGGATAGTCTACCACAGTTGAGCACTTGGTTGGGAATCTGCTATTTCAGAGATCGTTCAAACATGCCAGGCAGTAAGACATCATGAGTAGTGAAGTTGCTAAAGGTTGCAAAATCCAGATAAAAAAACCCACGCTAGCAAAACCATCACTCCCGCCTCCTCCACCACCATGGCCTCTCCAACTCTCCGCTCGCGACCCAACGTGACATCCCAGAACTCCAATGTCCCTCCCCAAGCCCTTTCTGCTGCTATAGAGAAATCCACCTCCCGATCCAAGCAAGATTTTTCCGCTTCAGAACATGAAGATGAAGGCCCAACCCGCATCTCCGTCCTCGACATCGTCCGTGTCCTAGCTGGACTCCTCCTACTCAGCAGTGCGCTATCCTATTTCATAACAGGCAATAGCATCACTTGGAACTTCAGACCAGCGTTCACGAAGCCGGCGAGGGTGAGGGCATGGCTGGTACGATACATCTCGCTCAGTCCCCAGAGTCATTTGCTCTCCCCATTTGCACGCCAGGCTCTACATACCCCAGCACTGACACTACTCTATATAGCGCGGTCCTATGAATTTTAGCGATGTAGAATTGGCTCTCTACAATGGCACGGATCTAAAGCTGCCTATACTATTGGCTGTGAATGGAACCATATACGACGTCTCCGCCTCCCCGCATCTCTATGGCCCTGGCGGTAGCTACTCCTTCTTCTCCGGTCGAGATGCAACGAGGGCATTCGTGACGGGATGTTTTGATACGGATCTTAATGGCGACCTACGTGGGGTCGAAGAGATGTTCATTTCCACAGACTTGACTGACGAGCCGGGCGAGAGCCTCACGAAGGAAGAGCGCAGGGAGAGGAAATTGAGGAGGGAAAGAGAGGGCAGACTGGCGAAGAGGAAGGTGGAAGAGACTGTGAGGGGGTGGGAGAGGATGTTTGATGGGGGGAAAGATGGGAAGTATTTTCGGGTTGGGAGAGTGAATAGAGGCGAGGGGAGTGGATGGGAGGGGTGGGGAGAGTTGAAGGAGTTGTGTGAGAAGGCGAAGGAGGGGAGACCAAGGAGGACGGCTGAAGACGTAGCATAGTGGGTGGTGTGATGTTGGACGTGTAGAATGTGGTGTGACATGATCATCGCATTTTGCGAGGTGGGCAATGTGGTTGATGTCAAAAGTACTCCATGATGCTATCCCTCAAGGATCGCCCATATGCGCACGATGCCATCTCACATCACCACAGTATTTCCCCCGTATTACCCATCTACTCAGCAGCAGTCACAGCCCTCGCTACACACTCGTTAGCCCGTATTCCCAGAACATTTTCCCCGCAATGAATCCGGTATCACTCACTGTAGATGCTCAATTTGCTGTGCCCAACCACCTTCTTGATCTGTCCCTTCTCCTCCAAATCATTCAGCGCCTTCCGTGCCAGGCTGCCATTGATCTTCAATCTGTCGACGAGCGTAGCGACTGTGATGAGGCGGTAGGATTGGACGTCTTTGTAGAGTTTGTCGGAGGTGGCTTTATCGAGGATGACGGCGTGGTT
>JAABUK010001774.1_pt1 | contig 40348 bp, 42 predicted proteins | sample 5559141 | NCBI WGS metagenome assembly JAABUK01 (sample SAMN10711869, study PRJNA513367) | rock metagenome | isolation source: Antarctica rocks | place: Antarctica: Victoria Land, Pudding Butte nord | collected 2016-01-03 | reverse complement strand
AATGATCTCGTCTATCAGCGATAGAGAATATCTATTTCTTTTGAAAATGACATTTAGCTTTCGATAGTTCACGCAGAATCGAAGATCTTCATTTGCTTTGAGAACGAATAGAACGAGGAAGAAATAGAGAGTCTGACTAGAAGTGATGAATTTCTTCGACAGATTCTTGTTTAAGTACTTCTTTACCTTCAGAAGTTTGACAGAAGACATTCGATAGATTCGACAGCGAGAAAGTTTTGAATCACTGATGAGCTCGATTTTATGGTCGTAGAAGCGATGAGAAGGTAGTTTATTCGATTGAGCTCGATCAAAAACATCTAGAAACTCATGATATTTCGATGGCAGCTTCGCTTTAATATCTTTCAAATTCTGAGTCGTTTCATTGGTTGAAGAGATGTTTAAAGCGTTCAAATCGCACTGAGTATTGTACGCGATTTCCCTATTGATGTCTGTCATGAATAGAGCAAAGACTTCAGTCTGATTCTTCTTTGAACGATTCAACAGTGTTTTGAACGAAGCTGCGTTTATGCTTCGAATCGAGAATGACTCTTTCTGAGCAGTGGTTGAAACGAGTCGTTTGAGCATCATAGAGATCTTAGTCTGAGTGATTGAAGAAGACGAAGTTGATCGCGATCAACTTGAGTGCTTTGAATTGAGGGGGATCGAAAAAACCGAAATAGAAGTATTCAATTGATTCGAAAAAACAATGACGTCGTTTCGCATATTCAATAATATTCCGTTTTTGTTCATTCAGAACTTACTCAATATGACTTCATGATGATCGATATCAGCTATCAGCATTGATACAGTCAATTCCTTATGACTTTCGATGATGAGACTGAGTAGAATTTTATGAGTGATGATCTTCTTAGATATCTTTCCATCATAGTCTCTTATTAACTTCTCTTTTGCCAGTGATATAGGTTGAATTTCTAGTTTCTCGCATACTCTATTGACTAGGTTAGCGTGTATGAGCATATGAGCGGCTGAATCACTGTCTATCAGAGAACGAAGGCTAAATGATCGGTTCTGAGAGTTGAGAAAGACGTCAATTAGAAACGACTTTTCAAAGTAATTCTCTTCTGGTAGAATTTCGTCTAGTTTGCACAAAGATATAACCTCTACCTCTTTGATGACTTTTGAAGAGATGACTAGTTTTTTGAATCGAAATCGAAATCGAAATCGAACTCGAAACGATCGTATTCATTGTTCACTGCATTGATTCTAGTAGGTCGGTCAGAACACTCTCTAGAGCTATGACCTGATTTATGACATATGAAACAGGTTTCGACTAGAACGTCTGCTTCTTTGATGCTAGTTAAAACTGCGTCACGCGACTTTAGATGATCAGGTTTTGAATGATCGACTGACTGAGTAACAACAGCTCTATGAAAGATGGTCTTTGACAGATCGTCGACGCGTTTGATGAGATTGACTTTGTTCTTGATTTTTCGAATGACTCGTTGATCATTATTCAAATGAATCAGGTAGAAACGAATCTCTTTGAGAAAACCAGGTTGAACTAATTGACCTATTCAAACGAATCGAAGACGAGGGTTTATTTTATCTTTCAGATCGACGATCAGTTGCTTTTCGTGATACTTCAGATAGAAAGATAATCGTTGAAACTGAGTGTAAAACTCGCTGAACTTCTTTGATTCTTGAACCAAGTTGTAGTATTTTCTACGAAAGTTGACTTTCTTATCTGAATCATTGAACAACTCAGTTAGTTCTTTCAAAAGATCATCGACGATCTTATAGAAATTGACACAGTCACGTTCGCGTCTAGATTGAGCGACATCAGCTGCGTCATTGAATAATCTGAAATGTACATAGCTCAGTTTGACTCATTCATTTGAAAAGAGATCGACGTTGATCTCTAGTTTATTCTGAATTTTGCCGTACCAGTTTTCTCAGATAGAGTTCTTTTCATCAGTGAACAACGAAGAATCGAGTATTTTCTGAGATCTAGAACGCTCAGAGTAGGTTGATGATGACGAAGTAATCTCTCTAGCTTGTAGCCTAGCTTTCAGCTCTTTGCATCGTTTCTTCAAAGCTTTCATAGTCATAGAAGATGTTATGATTTCAGCGAATGAGTCGTTATCTTCGACAATGAAGAATGAAGCTTTGAAATGCTCTTTGAAGAAGCGAAACATGATGAGAAAGAAAGAAGAGGTTGAATTGAACGAGTGTTTTAAAAGGGAAGAAATCGAGCGAAGAATGATGCTCGACAATAGAAGGTAAAGTCGTTTTTGTTGTTTGATTTGAGACTTGATTGATTCTCTTGATTGGTTTGATTCTCTAGCAATCAACGAAGGTTCTTTATCGCTGATTCTATTAATCGAGATGAACGATGCGTACTTAATGAGCTGTAAGTCGTCTAGCAATTCAATCAGTCTCGCTGTTGATTCTATAGACTCTCTAGTGTTGTTCTGTCTTTCGATTGCGTTGATCATCAGGTAAACGAATTTCTTTAGACTCATTCTGTCTGTACGAGTATGTTGAATGAGTAATGAGATCAGTATCGTGTGATTAACGAATTCTTAATATAATGTCAGAATCGTGCCTAGGTGAGTCAATCAGCGAAAGTCAGGGTTGAATAGTGCTTGATCTTTAGAGGTAGCTATAACTGAATATTAAGAATACAGAAGAAGATGAGTACAAAAGCTTCTATTTAAGTAATATTCAGAGGCTGCGCTAAGCTTGAAGAGAATGTGTTTGTGACATGAGTAGAATGTGATGTAGAAAGAAAGATGATGTTGAACAAAGAGATGTTGATGAAAGAAAATAGAGACTGAGTCAGATCTGAGCTAGAGACGTTGACTAGTTCTATTCAGCCTTGGTACGCTCGTAACATTAACTGACATTATGATCATGAAATCTTCATAGTTTTGCTGTCAAAACATCAAGAAATCATAGTTCATGACATTTTGCTTCTTAAGTTTGTAAGATCAATTAATATGCTTATGTACATTACTTCAATAATGATTATCATTATGTTAATGTTGATGATTAAATATTAATCAAGTTTCTCGCTTAAGTTTTGATATGCAAAGTTGCAAGATAAGCAGCAGATTTTGCATCTTCAAATTCTTTAACTGTTTATATACTTTGCTTATTGATTGATGAGAAATATAATTTATTTATTCAATAAATTCTTATGACTTGAACTTTTTATCTGCATATTTAAATGCATGATTTTTAGAATCATTTTGATGAGATAATAAATTCTCAGTGTGAAAAAAGTTATCACTTCTTTCAATTATGTAACTTTTAGTGAATTGCTGCATGTTCAACATTTCTTACTGAGCAGCTTCATGTAAATAAAGTAATTAAAACTGTAAGACAACAAGATTTTTTTATGTGAAACTGCGTAGTAAAAGATAATAAGATAATACTTTATTAATGATAATGTTGCAAGCATGTTTCATTACTTTAAGTTAGTTTAACATAAATCATGTTAAACTATTATAAACTAGTACAGAGCTGATGTTGATACGTTAGTAATTTAGCGCGTCTTTATAAGTATCATGATTTTAGTCTTGTCAAACTCAATCTTTTAGTCTTGTCAGATTTATTCTCGCTTTGTCATCTTGACTAGTCTTTATTGAGTTTAGTGTCAACTGAGAAACACACATATGTAGTCAGCTTCTTTTCTGTAACTATCTTTCTTTCTTAGCATTTATCTTTTAGTTAAATGACATCTCTATCTGACTCGCTTTAAACAGATCTCTAACATTAGATAATGTTGAAACTGTGTCTAGAATTTAATCACACTGCAGCGAGATAGTGCGTAGCTGAATAGAATGTTTGATCAATAGAGATAGCTATAACTAGAATATTAAGAATACAGAAGAAATCAAAGAGAGTTTCGAGCTGTATCTATAGTAGAGCAAAACAAAGAGAACGAAGCAGATTTGCTTGAGTATTGAAAGCGCTAGAATAGAGTATCAAGACTGAGGTTTAACATGAGTCAAAATCTTTAGAGCTTATTGGCTAGAAAACTCTATTCAATCTCGACACACTCGTAACATTATCTTCTTCTCTTTAAAAGTCATGTCTCTATGACTTGTAGTGTAGTTCATAGCACTGACGTAGAGTCTTAATGCCTGTCTTTCTATCAATCTTTCTATTGATTCAAACCAACTCGTCAAATGTCTATTGTAGCAGACTCACTATGTGAAATAGAATGATCATTGAAGCAGACTCACTAGTCGACTTGCTCATTGAAGAGATCAACTATCGACTTGCTCTTGAAGCAGACTCACTAGTTGCATGTGAACGTGAGGTAAATTGATTCACTGATAGATAGAGCGATGTGAGTAGATAGATCATTGCATTGACAGCGTCTTTGTAGCAGACTCATTAGATTGATCTTGATTTGAATTGAGTTGAATCAAATTTGATGACACAGATTGTTTTGACTTGACTGATTCACGAGCTTGAAAGAGAGAGAGGTTGAACAGGTTGTTTTCACTCGTCTGCTTCATGAGAATGAGTTGATTCTCAAGCAATTCACGAAGATTCTTTATCGTCGATTCTATTAATCGAGTGAACTGTGTCTACTTAATGAGCGATAGATTCTCTAGCAATTCAAACAGTCTTGTCGTTGATTTTATTGATTCTCTGATGTTGTTCTGTCTTTCAATTGCGTCGATCATCAGGTAAACGAATTTCTTTAAACTCGTTCTGTCTAGACGAGTATCTTGAATGAGTAATGAAATCAATATCATGTGGTAAACAAATTCTTAATATAATGTTGAAATCGTGCCTAGAATCTAATCACACTGCAGCGAGATAGTGCGTAGCTGAATAGAATGTTTGATCAATAGAGATAGCTATAACTAGAATATTAAGAATACAGAAGAAATCAAAGAGAGTTTCGAGCTGTATCTATAGTAGGGCAAAACAAAGAAGATGAAGCAGATTTGCTCGAGTATCAAAAGCGCTAGAATAGAGTATCGAGACTGAGATTTAACATGAGTCAAAACCTCTAGAGCTTATTGACTAGAAAACTCTATTCAATTTCGACACACTCGTAACAGATAAATGCTCATCATTTACTACTTTGCTATCAATAAATAAATGATATGAAACAATCTATTTAGTAAGAAAAATTTGCAAGAAATTCTTTAAATTTGCATCATCATTTTAGATTGCAAGAAATTCTTTGATTCTACACTCATTTTCATCATTCTATTTGCAAGAAATTCTTTGAATAAAGCATTCAATTATTATTTGAAATTCACAAGAAATTCTTTGAATTTTCACTCATCAAAAAACATCAATTCAAAACATCAATTTCTCATTTATTCTTATCTTAACAACTTCTATCTTCTCTCATCATGATATGTAATGTTGAGTCAGTTGAGCTTTGAACAACTCATCTGCTTAAAAGCACTGTCAATAGAAGAGTTTCACTTCTACTCATCAATGCTTCAATTGAAGTTGAGAAAGCTGTCATTTTATGAAACATAAATATTAAAGAACAACTGTTTCATTGAATCAGCAATCAACTCAATGAAGTCATCAATATGCTGAATGAGTTTCAAAGTCAGCGAAACTTGACTTTACAACTCAATGAATATTGACTTCTTGTACAAAACGATTACAAAAAGAGAGTAAAACAACTAGAAGTCACTTTTGATAAAAATAATGAGTTAGAGAAAAAGATCAATCAGTTACAAGATGAGTGATTGAACTTCAGAGTGAAACAACGTCAAGCTGATCAATCTATGTCTCGTCAAGATACTCAGTCAGCTGAGCAATAAGTCAATCAGAAAGAAGTTCATTCTCAATGAGAATCTTCTACTTTATCTGATAATGAAAATGAGAATGATCATCACAAGTTCATTAAGCTTTTGAATTCACTCATCTTCATTGAAACAGATAACTTTATTTGAAAGACATGAAACATCAAAATAACTGACAAGCTCGATGTCAACGTGAATCATTATTCTACTGAAAAGATTCATATTGTTTATGTGATTTTCAGACTAGAAGATGATGCTGATCAGCAAATTTATACAAAGTATCATGTTAATGCTTTCTTATTCTATCAATCACTATCAGAGCTACTGAAACATCTGAAAGAAATTTATGAAGATCAGAATTTGATTTGAAAGTGTCATTGCAAATACATTGCTCTGAAGCAGCTCAACAAGCTCTTCAGCTCTTTCTATTCAGAATTCACTAAAATATTCAGCTTTCTGAACTATGATGATGTCATTCTGATGAACAACATTTAGAATAAAATCAACAATTATCTTCAGAATGCGTTGTCAGTTTGTCTCATAAAGTTTAGCTCGCTTAATAAGCTCAAGATCTTTCTTCAAGATGTGAATAATAAACAACAAGTTAATTATCAGCTACATGATGAGCAGTGAACAGTTAAATTGATAGCAGCTTCGAAAAAACGTTTTGTTTCTTCGTTGACATCAGCTTCAGTCTCAACTACTAACTATGTTCAACTCACTACTTTTTTCATCTTCAAATCTGAATGATCAAGAATGTTAATCATCTGCTTCAACTGCAAAGCATTGAGTCATCTTTCAAAGAACTGTTCTCAGCTGAAGACTAGTACTTTGACATCTTGTGCATTCATCTTTCGTCTCAATGAGATCATTATGTTGAAAGAAGAGAAGAAATTATTTACAAAGAAATCAAAGAATGAGACAAAAATCTAGTGACTTTCATCAAAGATGTGATGAAAGATGTGTTAATTTCTTCAACAACAAGCAGCTCAGATGATCTTTTTGCTTCAAAATCTTTGACTATTGAATGTGTATTATTTAGTAATGAAATTAGTTACTCATTAAAGTCATTAATTAACATTGAAGCAGTTGACTATTCATTCATTAATGAATTAATCGCGTAAAATGTTTGTAATCATTTGCAAATTGAATTTTTATCTTTAATCAAGCTCAAATCAATAAGAAAATTTGATGATCATTATGCAAAAAAGCTCATTACTCATGCAATTTATTTGAATCTAACTGTTCAAGATTATATGAAACGTTTCGTCTTTATGCTGATCACTCAATTAAATCAACATCAGATGATTCTTGAAAAAACATGAATGAACAGAATTGAAATGACTATTGATATGAAAGATGATTGTCTTCAATTTTCTAGTTTTAAAGCTCATATTAAAGCTTTTATCAAAGCTTATTCAACTGTTCTTTTGAGCAAGAAAATCGCGATAGAACAGAAGAGTTTAATCTTTACTCAAATACTAAAGAAATTTATCTCTTCTGTTATCACTTAACTCAGCGAGAAGTCATCTTCATTCAGTAAAATCATGAAATTATCTAATTCAATCAACTTTACTTCATCTTTCAATTCAATGAACATAGCAATGATAAAGACTGCAGCATATAAATCACTAGTCAAATGATTGAATGTGACTACTTTCGCGATCATCATCACGAAAATCGATCGACTTCTAAAAACAGCTAGAAATAAACTTGAAAATGTAAATCTATAAAAGCTTTCACATGAAAAGATCTTGAAAGAAGTCAAAGTTAAACTTTCTTTGAAATATCATGACTATTTAGACGTGTTTGATCGAGCGATGACTGATTAACTATTTTCTCATCATCTCTATGATCATAAAATTGAGTTGATCGACGAGAAAACATCTTCTCAAAGTCATCTTTATCATATGTTTAATTACAAGTTTCAAAAGATAAAGAATTATCTGATCAAGCATCTGAATAAAGACTTTATATCTTTTAGCTCAGCTTCATACGCTTCGCTTATACTATTCATCGAAAAGAAAGATGATAGCTTGCATTTCTGTGTAAACTACAGAAAGCTCAATGCTTTGATCAAATGAGATCGTTATTTCTTATCATTAATAAATGAAACTTTCGCTTGTATTCAAGATAGCAAGTATTTGACTTGATTGAACATCATTGTTATCTTCAATAAACTGCGTATGCATTCAAGCAGCAAAAATTTGACTATCTTTATCATCTCTTTTGATTTCTACAAATATCACGTGATGTCTTTTGAATTAATCAACGACTCAACTTTCTATCAACACTATATGAACGACGTGCTATTTGACTATCTTCATCAGTTTTGTCAGATTTATCTAGATGACATTATCATTTACAGCAAAACATTGAAGAAACATAAGCAACATGTAGAATTAGTTCTACATAAACTATAAGAGACTGATCTTCAGATGAATATAAACAAATGCAAGTTTCATGTTCAGAAGATTTTCTTTCTGAAACTATTGCTATTCATTGAAGAACTAAAGATGAATCTCAGAAAAGTACAAACAGTAGTTGAATGATCTACTTCTACAAATCTCACTTAAATGCAGTTCTTCGTCAACTTCTGCAATTTCTATCAACGTTTTATAAAGAACTTTTTGAAAATTGTTCATTCTTTGATTCAACTAACTCAAAAAGAGATGATATTTGAATGAAATCAAGCTTGTCAAATGATCTTTGATCATATGAAGAAATGAATGACTGAAGTCTCTATTCTTCGTCATTTTGATCAGAATAGAAAGACTATTCTTGAAATAAACTCATTCAACTATATCAATAATGACATACTTTCTCAGTATAACAATGAAGAAACATTGCATTCAATGATTTACTACAGCAAGAATCTGAGCTTCGCTGAGTGCAATTACAAAATTTATGACAAGAAATTACTAGCAATCATTTGTGTCTTTAAGCATTGACAATCTGAGCTGAAATTGACTGAGTTACTCATTAAAATGTTCATTAATCATCAAGCTTTAACGTCATTAATGAAAGATAAAGAGCTAAGTAAACGTTAAATGCATTGAGTACAAAAGCTCATTGATTTCAACTTCAAAATCATGTATCACTCAAATAAATAAAACATCAAAGTTGATGCATTAACTTGTTAAGTCAATTCAGTTTCTAGAAGCTTCAAGAATGAATGATGTCACTATCAGTGAACTACAATTCTCACGTTGAATTGAATGAAAATTATTGATTTAAAAAAGAAAGAAAATGATAAATCAATTTATCAATTAATTTTAGAAGCTAACAGAATCAACGAGAATTATATTCTACTTCATGAAGTTGTATTAAAAGATGAAGCTCAATACAAAAATACTAAATTAAGAAATTGTCGAGTTCAGAATGAAATACTATATTGAGATGATCTTCTATGAGTTTTCTTCAATGAGCATCTTCAAATAAAGTTAATTCAAGAAGTTCATGATCAATCTTCTATTGATTATTTCGAAATTCTTAGAACAATGAAAATCATAAAAAGATATTACTATTAATCTTCAATGTGAAAAACAATAGATTGATATATTTGAAACTGCTACATTTATCAGCGATCAAAGATTTCTTGAAATAAATTCAATGAACTACTACATTCTTTACTCATATTTGAACAGCAATGAAAGAACATAGTCATGAATTTCATCATCAACTTATCTTCTTTGAAAGACAAAAATGTCATACTAACAGTGATATGTAAACTATCAAAGAAACGACATTATATTTCTTGCTTCACTGATGACAAGAGAATCACAGCAGAAAAAACAGCTGAGCTAGTGCTTCAGTGAATATATTGAATACATGATTTACTCAATTTCATTGTTTTGAATCAAGACTTTCAATTTATCTTCATTCTATGAAAGTTGCTTTGCAAAAGACTAAACATTAATCTTTGATTTTTTACAGTCTATCATTTTCAGATTGATGATCAAAGTGAACAAGTCAATCAGAACATCAAAAGATATCTTTGATTCTTCTGTTTATACATGCAGAATGACTGAGCTAAGCTACTATTCATGATTGAGTTTGTTAATAATAATGCTTTGTTCTCAGTCATCTTCTTGATTTCTTTCTTTTTAAACAAAGACTTTTATTCTCATATGAGCTTTGAACTCAATGTCATTGAATATGAAAGTTCTTGTGAATGCTTATAAATGACTAAAGTTAAGAGTATATCTAAACATATGAACAAAACACTGAAGTTTGCTCACAAGTCACTAGTCAAAACATGAGAACAAATGATGAAACAAGTTAATAAGCATAAAAAAGAAGTTGATTATGAAATTAAATCAAAGATGTTTCTGAATAAAAGAAACATCATTACAGCGAGATCTTTCAAGAAGTTAAATGATAAAATGCTCAATTCTTTTATCAATCTAGATTTCATCAACTCTTCATATAAACTGAAATTATCAGAGTTTATGCATGTTCATGATGTATTTCATTCTGATCTGCTTCACTCTGTCGTTAATGATCTCTTGTCTGATCAAAAGAATGAATTCTCAGATTCAATAATGATAAACAATGAAGATAAATGAGAAATTGATGATATATTAAATTTTCGTTGATATTGAAGATGACTTCAGTATAAAGTCAAATGAAATGACTATGATAATGATCTCAATTGATATAACGCTGATGACGATGAATTTATGAATGCTCAGAAAATCATTGATAATTTTCATATTCAATATTTGAACAAATCACGCTAATTGACAATTTAATCAATCACGATTTAACAGATCTGAGTCTGTAAAATCATGATTGAACAATCAATTGAGTCAAGCAGAAAATACATTCATGCGAACATGAATCATCAAAAAGAGAAGATAATGTCATGATTCTAGCCTTGTCAGACTCAGTTTTCTAATCTTGTCAGATTTATTCTCACTTCATCATCTTAACTAGTTTCTATTGAGTCTAGCGTTGACTGAGAAACACACATATGTAATCAACTTCTTTTCTGTAACTATCTTTCTTTCTTAGCATTTATCTTCTAGTTAAATGATATTTCTATCTGACTCGCTTTAGACAGATCTCTAACAATAAGTATAAGACTTTCAATGTGTTTCATTGTCTTTTTTCTTTAACTTTGAACTTCTAGTTAAAATACACTCATATGATTCGCTTTATGCAAACTCATAACAGATAGAACTAATTGCTATTGAGCATTGTTTTCATTTGAATGAGTATATATTATATGTGTTTGAGCAAACTCGATGATTTCTGATAATCTTCAGAGCTAAAATTTGCTCTGAAAGTTGCTCTGAAATGTCAAGCACTCTCTTTATCTAAGCGACTGAGTTTATAAAGTGAGTGAGTGAGGCAAAAGCGTGTTTCTGGCTGAATTCTAAGAAATGAAGAAACAGAAAGAGATAATGAGAAAAACAGAAGAAAGAACGATTTATTTATTCTTTTTTCCCTGCTTAATCTTTTTGTTCTTTAGCGATCAACATTGACTGAGTCAAGTTGACTAGCAGTCATCTTCGCTTGTCAATAGTCTTCAGTCAAGCTGAATCTTCTAAGAAACAAATGCAAAAGCTGACAGAGTTTTTATCTTCTGTCAAGTTGTTATCTTTATTCACTTGTTAATCTCTTTCAAGCTAATCTTGTGAGCTAGTCTTGCAGACACGCATCATTCATAGTCAATGAGATGCATTCTCACACTGATATTGCTTCTTTCGCTCAATTCTGTTGTAGAGTTGTATGTCATCTTCTGATTTACCTTCTCTATGATCATTATCTTCTTCTTCTTTGATAATTTGTTGTATGTGACGTGATATTCTCATCTTAATTAAGATCATAACTTGAAATCTTTGAGTCAACATCATATTTCTTTCATTTTTGAGCATGATTATGAACGATGACATTGAGACAGCTACTTAGAAAGCTGCTGAACTTCATAAAATAGATTTATTTATCAAAAATTTGGTGAAAAACTGTAATCTTCTTCGACGCTATTTGTTTTAATATATAGAAAAGTGTATGAGAATGCATTAGCGCAGTTCGAGAACTTTTGATGTCATTCTTCATAGTAGTCAACATTCTCATGAATTCTGAAGATGCGGCCGAATCAATACTGTCGTTGAGGTGCAAGGCTTCGTCTCACGACAAGACTTTTGACAAATTTCAAAAAACGGCACAGGTTTCGCAATCAACGATTTACAGGTTTCGTACTTCACAATAAATTAATGTCTTGACGGGTCGGGTCGAGTTTTCAGGTCGAGTTGTCGAGTTCAGCTTTACAACTCGACCCGAGTTCTAAGGTTCAACATTTCAACCCGACGCGACTCGAATAACAAAATTTTGCAACTCGACTCGACTCGACACGGTCAGTCTAAATTGACGCATTTGCCTACTTCTACAGAAGATGTGTTTGAACCTTTTGCATCGTTATAAATTCTTTGAGGCATTTCAAATTCAACGAGTGCATTCGTAGCTTCAGTCTCCTGCTTAGTCTTGCAAAGCATGCCATTCAACCTTCTTCAGACACGCAGGAAATCTCATGCAACATCTCGCCCCTCCTCCCTTATCCCCGACCCCCTTTCGCTGATCATGGTCCATCCATCCATACGTCCATTCCCCTTGCCATTCATGACCACATCCCCTTCACCGACCGCTTTCCATCTCAAGCGCCCACTCCCCCTTTCTCTGACAAAACAGCTCCCAGAACCTCTCCGCAATATTGACCGGATTGTCGATTTCCGCTTCCATACTCACTGGCCCACCGACCGTCACTAGAGCTACGTGCACAACGTCTTTGTTCTCGGGAGCGGCTGCGAGCAGCGAGACCAAGTGGGCTTGTGCGGCTTTAGCCATACCGAGGGAGAAGACTGGCGCGAAGGGTTGGTGGATGATGACGCCTGAGGTGACGAAGAGGGAGGGGTGCGCCTCCGGGTGGATGGTGGCGTAGGAGCGAAGCTTAGGGAGGAGCACGTGGGCGGTGGTGCGGAGACCAAGCACGGGGACTTTGTAGTCTTCTACCACGTCTTCGTCGGAGTAGCCGTCCATAGTGCCGTAGCGCATGCGAGCGGCGTTGTATATGATAACTTCTGGGCCGCCGAGGTCCTGACATGCGGTTTCTAGGGCGGTGGTGAGGGCACCAGAGTCGGCTACGTCAGCGCTGTAGGTGTGAATGGCGGCGGTAGAGGTGCCAGATGTAATAAAATCTTTGGAGGACGAGAGAGTGATTTCAGAGCGGGCGATGAGGGCGAGGTGGGTAAAGGAGTGGGTGGCGAAGACGGATGCGACGTGGGAGCCGATTCCGGGGCCAGCACCGATGATGAAAATGGGGCCGTGAGACATGGTAGTCTCTCTTTCTGGAGCGTGAGGAAACGTAGTGACAATGGTGGCGAATATTAAAGGTGTTTTCAGGTCATGATGGTGAGAATGGATTTGATCTGGCGGTGGATGGAAGATGAGGATGATAGGAAGGAGGGAGGAGGGAAGAGGAGGGGAATTTGAATCATGTAATGTTACAAAGAAGGGCACGTGATTCAGGCTTTAGGCTGCTGTCTATGATGCCTGGTCCTCATAAAGCTCTATATAGCTGTTCTGCATACTCAGTTTGATTCTTCTATCTTCTTCCGTTGGCGACATTCCTTGGGGCAGTCTCGGCCAAAGCAGGCGATATAAGTAGTCTTCTCTATAAGCCAAGTAAAGCGACTACTTCTAACGTATATAAATTATCTGATTTGTTATAATTATATACTCCTTAGTAGTAGAGGTCTGCAGATGAACCACGATAAATAATCGTTTCTACCATCCCAGGGCGGTCACTTTTCTCCGCATTCGTCATAGATGTCTCCTATGCCGTGATGATTGGACTGCGATTATGTACTGGGGACGAGTATCGTTGATGAGCTTTTCATACTTTCGCCCGTTAATCTCGCACTGCTGGAAATGCGCATGTTATTGGCCAAGATATTCATGGATCTACGACGTTGAATGTTTTGACGAAGAGCATTGGGGACTGCCGTCTCCCTCGAACATGTCCACTACCGAATCTACGGCCCCAAATCTTGAGGATCCCATGGTACTCCGTCGAAGTCCTCTTCAATACCTTTTCGGAAAGGTATCGTGTCTCTGAACTGGACCCTTAGCTGTCAAAGCCAAGTCGCTAGGGTACCCGGTCCTCGCATTTAAGCGCGCCCGATGCCGCTACGCTACAGTACATACCTTATTAGCAGGCTTGGTCCTTGGAGCCTGCTAATTGAAAGTGTTTCGATGTATCGATACCCTGGTTTGCCCCTTGTGGACTCTGCTACCTAGGTATGATGTACCAACATTTCGGGATTGAGTCATTGGCAGTCCAGTCCTCTAACTCATTGCTCAAAAACGACTTTCCTCTTGAAGAACTCATCTCAGAGGGGGAACCTAGATCCGAATGAAGAAGAGAATGACAGTCTGCTAATAGCGTCAATCCACTGGTAAGTACCTAGGTAAGGTTAAGGTAGGTATTGAACCATGGATTTGGTGATTTCGCGGCTGACGTGTTGGATCATCGATTGCTTGTTCCCCGATAGGTCAGGCGGCGTGCGATTACCCGGTCCGGCGGGGTTGTCGGGTCACAGGCGGCAACTGTAGTCGAGGAAGTCTGTCATCACCGTCATGTTGGCGTAGTTCAGTTCTAGACCGAATGTAACATTGGTTTTCTTCGTTGTATTTCTCTTGCCATGTCCTTTGGGGCTTTTTCTAGGCCCACAAGTCATTCCACACTCCCCAAGTCAAGTTATCATGTGTCCTTATCATCGAGCATCCTCTCTCGGAACTTCCCATGTCTCCATACCCCAAATCTGTGTCGCGCGCGTCTACAAGCCCGTGCTTTGTTCTTCCTCCATGGCCATGTTCGCGGGCGGCTTATCTGCCTCACCAGTCACCGCACACTTCAATAGTAAATGAGCACCAATGAGCTCTGGTGGCTGACCGTGGACCTGGCATAAGACCGTTCAAGTACTCCACGGGTCGTCCAGATGTCCATAGCAGAAAGCCTGGGGGTTCGAACTGCTCTGTACCGTTGCTACTCCCATCTGAGGAATGATCATGTTGGTCGCAACACTTTCCTGCCTTGCTCTGCTCGCAACGAGTACTTATGCTCAAGGTGATGGCCAGGGCACTGGCCGGAAGACATTGCGATCCAGTCACTTTGGCATCCCTGGTCAAGATGCGTCCTTCGACTATGTCGGTCAGTAGCGCGAAGCTCTACTCTCTGGCTGCACTCGTCGCTGATCGTCTTCGTCTATAGTGATTGGCGGAGGAACTGCCGGGCTCACTGTCGCTGCGAGACTCGCTGCGGACCCATCCATATCGGTAGCGGTCATCGAAGCCGGTGGCTTCTACGAACAAGACAATGGCAACAACAGCGTTCTGCCAGGGCTCTGGTCCTCCTCGCCGTTCCTCGCCACAACGGAAGTGCTCCCTCAAACCCCTCTGACAGACTGGGGCTTAGTCTCCGTTCCCCAGGTGGGTGCTCTGAACAGAACAATACACTATGCCCAAGGCAAGACCCTATCAGGATCTTCGGCATTAAATGCGATGGCCTATCATAGAGCCACCATTGGTGCCTACGATCGTTGGGCGGAAGTTGTGGGCAATCAATCCTATACCTTCAAGAACCTTCTGCCATACTTTCAAAAATCATGCAATTTCAGTGCCCCAAACGATGCGAAGCGCCAGACCCCTAACGCTACCGTCAAATACGATCCTAGTGCCTTCACTTCGACAGGGGGACCACTTCAAGTATCCTACAGCAATTGGGTAGACGTGGCGCTGACCTGGTTCCAACGAGCTTTCACAAATATTGGTCTTCCTATCAGTGATGTAGGTTTCAACAGCGGCTCTCTAGCCGGCAACGCGGCCTGGATCCCATCTACTATCGATTCCAGTCTCGGAGAACGCTCTTCTTCTCAAACCTCCTTCTTGGAGCAAGCGATTACGAACACCAACATCATCGTGTACACACAAGCTCAGGCAACAAAAATTTTGTTCCAAGGAACAGCTGCCAGCGGAGTCTCGGTCATCACACAAGGAGTCAAGTATACCATCTCGGCTCACAAGGAGGTTATTCTCTCGGCTGGTGTATACCACTCACCTCAGTTACTGATGATCTCCGGCAAGCTTTCCCCCCACGTTCTCAAAAGCAGAGCGCTAATAGCCTCTGTGTAATAGGAATCGGCCCCCGCGCCACCCTGGAAAACTTCAGCATCCCCGTCCTCTCCGACCTCCCCGGCGTCGGCCAAAATCTCTGGGACCAACCCATATTCAGCATCGCCCACGCCGTCAATGTCCCTACCCAATCCCAACTCCTCCCTCTCCCCTCCACCCTCACCCAATTCTTCTCCTCCGCCTCCGGCCCCTACTCCTCCCTCAACGGCCTCATAGCCTTCGAAAAGATCCCGCCCCCCCTCCGCACCAACTTTTCCGCCCCTGCCATAACCGCCCTCTTCCAATTCCCTCCAGACTGGCCCGAAGTCGAATACGCCACTGGAACCGCCATCGCTCCCACAGGCGCCGGGCTAGGCCTCATCGAAGCCGCCCTTTGCGCCCCCGTCTCCAGAGGCACCGTCACCATTGCCGGCCCGGACATCAGTACCCCGCCCCTCTTCAATATGGCCTGGCTCACGGACGGCGCTTCCGCGGACGCGCAAGTCGCCGTCGCAGCCTTCAAGCGCATGCGCCAAGCCTGGGCTTCCATTCCCGCTGTCACTCTCGGCAAGGAACTTATCCCCGGCCCGGCAGTTCGCACGGACGTGGAGATCTTGGCGTATATCAGGAACACGAGTGTGCCGCTGTATCACTCGGGGGCGACGTGTGCGATGGGTATGAGCGCGAAGGATGGCGCGGTGGTGGATGCCCGGGGGAGGGTTCTTGGGGTGCAGGGGTTGAGGGTGGTGGACATGAGTGCGGTGCCGTTCGTGCCGCCGGGGCATCCGCAGGCGACGGTTTATATGCTGGCGGAGAAGATTGTGGGGGATATTCTGGGGGGGAGGTGACGGGCGTGTGGTGATAAGATGGGGAAAGGGGCGAGAGGGGCTGGGTATCCCAGGTCTGTTAGAATAGCAGCCACATGGGTGTGCGGGATAGCTTTATTTGTGATTGTTGATATGCTTACCTAGTCAAGCCAATCGATTCCCCTACTTTCGGTAAAGCTTGGCGTTCTCAGCCGGAGCACGAAGATGAAGATTTTCGGTGAGCTACAGCGTACAATTAGGGGTTGCCGCCCCGGGAGGGCCCCTAGAGAGAGTTCCTCTGAAATTCCGGATCCATCACCACCACCACAAGTGTTGGTGTTCGCTGTGAGGCCTTACCCGACTAGCGACAGCACACTCATATGGCTGCTTTTTAACAGACTAAGAAATAGTGTGGTTGAATTTTGGGAGAGGAAGTTCGAGGCTTTGGGATCTTCGCCTTGGGGGGAATATACGCTTGTTACAAGATATATATATTTTCCCCACATTCTTACCATATAGAAAAGGGGACTAATTTTGGTGGTGCTGTACCTAGATATACGATATGCTCTGATCCTTTGCGGTTCAAAAATAAATCTATAATAGCGTCGAAATCGAATCGACAGTATATGGAGTAGTGGGTCAAACAGCCATCACAGTTTTCATTCAAACAAATCTGTATGTGTCATGATGTCGAAAAACTTTGAGCGTTTCGACACGTATATATATCAACTTTCTCCCACATTTCTGACACTCAGACACGATTCTGTACCGTGACCCTTACACCTTTTCCGCGCTTCGTCTGCTCGCCCATAAAGCAATCTCTCACCACATCTACGTCACGCGCTCGATCGACGTCGGCGTGCAGGGAGAAGTCGAAGCGACGGAATACGGCGGCGGTGCAGATGTAGAGTTCGGCCCAGGCGAAACTATAGGAAAAGGGTTAGAATCAGAGATTGGTGGATTCTATCCTTTTTGGTCTTGAAAAATGGCTCCGACGATATCGTGTGTGCGCTGTTTTATATGGGATTGCTTTTATATATATGTATATGCGCTGGGAGTTGTAACAGTTATGCAGCGGTTGGGGGAGAGAAGGGGAGAAAGAGGGGGGTGTAAGAGAGGGACCACGGAAACGAGGAGGGGATGGAACGCACTTTTGCCCGATACACATGCGCGCTCCGCGCCCGAAGGGAACGAAATATCGGTTAAGAAGCACGACTTCGTGGGCGGAGCCGAGCCAGCGGGAAGGGTTGAAGACAGTAGGGGATGGGTAGAGGATTGGGGAGGTGAGAGGGGATGCCGGGGTCATGGAGGTGGGGGTCTGTGGTTTTTTTAGCGAGGAAGGGGGATTGGAGGGGATGAGGAAAAGGGATAGATCGGGGGTGGGATTGGGTGAGAGGATACAGAGGTGAAGAGGTATATCAGGAAGGATTAGAGGGGGAGTGGTGGTGGTTCTGCGCCTCTGCGCGTGAAGACTATTGGTATTGAGAGAAATAGGATTTTGTTTGTCGATAAGGCCAAGAAGCGGAAATATGATATTGCAAAGGGGGGGGGGACTGGAGTGTATGTACTTACACCAGCGGGAATCACCCAGTCTTTATACACCAGCGGCTGGTTAGGCGCGATCAACGGTAATCGCGACCTCACCGCCGTCGTCAGCCGTAAGGATTCCTTGATCACCGCCGTCTGAGCACAGGCACCCCCGACTCATTAGCAATGTGCATTTCCACAGAAATGCAGAGTCCACGCCCGGCAAAAAAATCCATATTTGAAACTTCTCTTTCTCGGCATTGACTTGCCTGGCCTTGCCCGAAGTGACCCACAAACCAGAAAGACGCAAATGAGTTGAAACTCACTAAGTAGGGCGACTGTTCCAACTGCTCCAGCGGTGGCTGAATGCGTGGATCTGGCATGAGGACGTCCAGTTCTGCGCGCAGGCGGGCGAGCAGGGCGGGGTCGGCGAGGAGTTGGTAGGTCATCCGGGTCATGACGCGGGCGGTTGTGGAGGAGCCGCCGACCAGCAGGGTGAGGATTTCCTGCGCGAGGCGGGCGGGTTGTTTATCTTGGTCCGGGATGGAGCTGTCGAGGATAGCCTGGTAGGCGTTGGTCTGGAGGGCAATCTTGGCGGTCGAGGCTTCGTGTTTGGGTACGCCTTGAAAGGTGTCGTGTTCGCGGGTGGCGGACGCGAGCATGTTCTGGATGTTGGTGTATAGAATTAGTTTTTGCATTGCTTTTCGCTACCGGGAATCTTGGTCGATTGTTGGTAATTCATGTTCGATTCCCTTTTGGATCCGGAGAATAGGGTAGGAGAAGAAACTCAGGGATATGGTGGACATACCCGATGCATCACCAGTACTCGATTCAGTTCGGGGCTCAGCCGCTCCATCACCCATCCTGGCGCTCTCAGCACCAGCGGCATCACCACTGGGAACTGCTTCACCAACGGCGTGAGCTCCACCACCGTCTTGATGGTCGCTTCCCATTGCTTGGCTCTTTCAGTATCCCTAAGCAATCCAAACGGCTGGTCCTCCAGATAATTCGACACCGAGTCGGTAGACCACGCGATATACGGGAGGTGTATACTAACCGTCTCCTGGGTGCTGGCGTAATGGGCCATCCGGGTGCAAAGTTCTTCGACAATATTCCAGATTTTGGACTGCACGGCACGCACTGACTGTTTGGAGACGAAGCTTTTGATGGCGGAGCGGCGCTGGCGGTGGATGAAGTGATTGGTCGTGCCAAATGCTGCTCGCACGCAAAGGGTTCAGCTCAGGAGTGATGGGCGGGAGGATGTCTACCGTTGATTTGGAAGGAACGAGCGTACTTCCTTCTGGAACTCCAGACATGTGCGCGGAAGGAGGGTGTTTGTCTCGAACCTTACGTTTTTCGTCAGTGGGAATTTCCGCGCATGAAGATATTCAAGAACTGCGAACCGGACCAGGACCTGGGTATAGAGTGTCCAGCCATGTTGGATCCGAGACGTGGATTTCGAAGGGGTTGATACGGACAATTGGACCTCACGAGCATGGTCAGTCCACAATATCGACGTTTCTGAACCGACATATGAATCGATGAAGGTAAATTAGATACCATATTTCTTATGCATTCGATCAACCTCGTACATAAAGGCCCCTCTCTCGCCCTTCACAACGTCTAGATAAAATTCCCACCATTGAGTCGCGGCGGTGAGCTTTGGACCCGGGAAGCGGGCCAAGGGATGGAGTGTCAGACGGTATACCACAAGAGCAGTCCCGTAGACGAGGCCGGCAATGGCGAGGTAGAGCAGGAGGATCCACATCTCAAGCGTATGAATACCTATACTACAGACTATGCCTCCAAGATATCGGAGACTTTTGCTTGTCGAGGGTCATTTTATCACTTTGTAGGACTTGCAGCCTCGCCGACTCTTTGCAGCGCAATTGACATGATGCATCCTGTGCCCAATACGCGTTCAGCGGACGACTTTGCTCAGTAAGATCCATTCGCGCAGCTTTGCGGAGGCAACTGCAGAAGGGGGGTGGCATGATCGCTGACGCTTTAGGAAACAAATCCGACCTATTCCCAGCATAAATCTAGGCTTCTCATCGGTCATGCAGTCATAAGGCAATTTTCAAGGCTCCACATGGATCATGCACCTCCCCTGAGTTCGACCAATGACGCCGACAGTTGAGGCAAATGCTACAGGGTCAGCAGTGGTGCCTATCACCTTATCACGGAGAAGCCTCTACGCCGCTACCGCTCTTCATAAGCTTTTGAAAAAGCAGAAGATAGCCTTGTTTAGAAGCGGAATCACCATCTTTCTTGGAGAAACGCGAAAACTGCCTACGAGTCGATTTATTGACACCGATTTTCAACTCCGTCGTCGGTGTCGCGGCAGACATGGCTATTCAGTATCCAAGCGCTATTTTGGCTTCGCTGCGAGGCAAAAACATAGTGTTGGGGGATTTGAATAGGGTTCTCGATGGCTGGCCAAAAGAAGTAAATCCTTGCCTCGACGGACTACGCCAGGACGTGGACGTTTGGCTTGAAAGGTATGGAATTCTCTCTCCGCGCGCAGCGGAATGACCGCTTACGATTGCGACTTTTATGAGCAGTTCGATGGGGCATAGTCATCGCCTGAAATCACTGAAGGATGCCGACTTTGGGCTTTTTGGTGCGACTTGGTGGCCGCGTGCCAGTTTCGAACGCTTGAAGATTGCGACTTATCTTGCCGGTTGGGTTCGTACCCAACCAATTGATTCTATTCAAACGGAAAGCTGAAAACTAAATCCGGTCTTAGCTCTTTGCGTGGGACGACGGTAGGTTTGATCCTCTCGGAGGAGATCGCACGTGCCTTGGCAGCTCAATCATACTACAGAGCTTGATATGGATGATGGATCCCTGTGGAATGAGTTTGAGCGCTCACAATCCTATCGTGCCAAGACGCTCGATCATGTTCGCCTTTGCCTCGGGCTCTCGAATGAGAAAGGCTGGAAGGGAGCTCAGCCTTCGTCCGTGATCATCCGCAACTTCGACGTGATCGGGAAGGCCATACGGGATGTATACAACATAGGTCGGTGAAGCTCCAAGTCGACGTCAACCTTGTTCATTTCCGGACTCTGGAAACTATGAGGAGTACGCTAATACCGCAGCTTCAGAACAACGAGAAAGATTGTCGCATGAAATGAAATTTTTTATGGATACGACTGAGCACGAGCAGCGATTACGTATGTCTGCAAGTGTTCCCTCGGTTGAGGAATACTTGGAGTATCGCCTGGGTACCAGCGCCGTGGGCATCATGCTGGCCATCAATGAGTGTGCTGCCCTCGAAGTCTAGGCATCTCCTTTATGCCTTCAGCAGTCGTGGAAATGGAGCTGACAGGATTCAAAGATTTGCATGGGGTGATATGCAGCTCCCTCGTTCCACCATGGAAGATTTCAACATGAAATTGTTATGGGACCAGACCAACTTGATCATCTCGATGTAAGTGCGAAGGAGGAATCGTTCAAAGCATCTCCGCGAGAAGACCACGTCTAAAGTAGCCGCTGCTTGTAGTGTCAACGACTTGCTCTCCTTGAAAAAAGAAATTGTAAGCTTACCCTCGCCAGCCCTGGTATTTCTTTGCACATAGAAGTTCGTATACTAAATATTTTTGGTCGCACAACTCAAGCTACGCAGCAGCATCCAAAGCCTCGTACCTCTGTTATACATGCAACTTGGCAGTCCACAAGCAGCCGTGGATCGGGCAACCGACGTCTTGATCGAATATGTCACCAGTTTTGAAGAGACTGCAGCGCAACTGCTCGAGAGCCATAGTGCCTTCGAAGCCAACGAGAATTTGCGGCTACATCATTTCATCGAGGGATGCAGATTTAACTGTTCAGGAAACCTTGTATGGAGGTATGTCTTTATTCGCACCTTTAGCCCGGTAATGTGGAATGAGTAGGCTAATCTGCGGCCTAGTCTCAAGACGCAGCGTTACGGGATTAACAGCGAGGATATGAGTCGTGGGGTCAATGTTCATTTGGAATGATCGTGAATAGGCTAGGATATGTTGTTGTAGGAGTTCATATCATCGTGCTGTTTCCAGAGCTTACGAGGTGATCGTTGAAAAGTATTTGGAATAGCCACAGTAGCACTATGCGCGAACATCAACGAAGATGCACATAAAGTTGAAATATTCAAATATAAGAACAATAACGTCCAGAATGTATAAAAACGTTAAATGATTTGAATTAGTATAATATATGTTTATTCATGAAATTGATTGTTATTATTTTTTTGATGATTTAATTCACTCGACGCTTTTGCAGTTAATGTGTTTCGTCGTTAAGTGACATGTAAATGTTTTAATTAATCGTAAAATTTTGGCGTAAATTTAATCATTAAAATCATTAAACCTTTGCAATTAAATTTAATTATTAGCGACTTTTATTATAATTTTAAATCGGATTTTTTCAAATGAATCAAGAAAATTTGATAACGATCGATCTTAGGTGTGTGTCGAGGCTAGTCCTATTCGGGCTTAGCGGCTTGGCACTTCAGTATCTAGATAGGTAGCTCGCTCTTACAGTCGCTCCCTACATTTAATATCCTCGTTACCACCACCCATATACTGCACATTCCCGACAATCGAGCGCGCATGAAGATAATTATAAAGGTTTATGTAATAAGCTACGTTCCCTTTACCTTAGCCCTCTACGTGGTACGGAGGCCATTCCGAATACTTTTCAACATCACTCGTAGACTAGTGGTCAAGTAGTTGGCAAGCAACCTCAGCTTTTAGACCAAGAGTTGTACTTTGAACTTTACATCAAAACTATCGTTGGGAACATGAAGCCTCAGATAGAAGCCATCCCTAAGAATACCTAACGCCGTGCTCCAAGTGCGCACGCGTCATACCAGCTCGAAAGACTCAAAAGAGGCTCGTTTTGTGTGTTCTCCAAAATTCGGCCGCGGAATGCGAAGCCCTCCTTGAGGTGATTCCTGGTCATCTTTAAGCCTCGTAAATGACGCACTCTGCTTCTGTTTGCGTGGATTCTTAGCGTCAACATCGTGGCTTGCTGTGGGATGGCTGCCGTTGGTGTGAAGTCGAGGAAACTGGCGGTGAAGGACGGCGAGCAGATGATCCAGCAACGGGCGTAATGTCATAGCACAGGCGACAATGATCCCCACGGACGACTCGATAAGACACCAGTATGCGTCAGTCACTTGGCCCTCGTCAAAATTGATCATGTAATCAATCTGGATGACCGCAACGAGTCTCATGACCCCGGCAGCAATTGAGAATATTCCCAGGCCAAATGTGGCCGCCAACGCAACTTTGGTATGTTTGGGAACTTGCAGTCTATAAAGCATCGGTATAGGTAGTGAAAATACGGCCATATCGAGTATCACGTCTAGCACCCCAAGTGAAACATATGCTGCTGTTGTGTTCCCACAGTGTCCCCCTGGAGATTTTGTATAGAGCTCTGAAAGCGGCATGCAGATGAGATAGCCGACAAGGATTGTCGCTATAGACCAGCAGATGGCGAGTATGTAGACCGTTGTCGCTGCAACCCGAAAAGGCTTGGTGAAAAAAATTCGTATGAACGTTAGACATATGCTGGTCTTGACGAGGCCATTCGTGGTTGGCCAAACCGTCTGACCAGCGAGCGAATACTGGTGGGGAGAATCTATCAGTACGCTGCTATGTATGATATTGGCGGTTGGAACTCGGGCGGCTCACATGGCTCGATCGCACCAGGATTTTGAGGTTGAGGTCGTTGGAGGCCCAGCCGAGGCCACCATCAAAGCCTACTGCGCTCAAATTCAGCCTGCCATGCACAAACCCAAGCAGGCTTGGACTCCTTACGTAGAATAACGATCGACACATAACCCCATTGAAGTATCTACGACAGTGGTCAGTGACCAATCCGCAGCGCCAATAAGGCCCCTGTTTATAGTGGTGGACAAACCGCTGCCGCAAGAATTATCCAGTCTTCCACGAGCACTTCCACTCTCTTGATTCGTCGCACATAGAACCTTAGGCCAACGGCTATGGTTGACAAGGATGAGAAGACGCACGATAGCACGATGGCGGTCAGACCACCACCGCTGAGATTATGGTTCCCGGCGAGAGGCACTGGTTGCTCCATGGTATGTTGCAACTCCAGTTCGGTATCATTGAGAGTTAAGAAGATTGCAAAGTTTTCAACTCGAAGGCGTCGACAAACCGGAAGTCATCGACCCCCCCGAAAGCTGCGCCGTAGAATAAGTCTTTCGAGATTCGTTGTCAGCTGCTTATGACGACAGCCTGGCAGCATTGACTGGCAGCTGTGCCGCCGAGCGTTCAAGCCAAGGATTGGCTCCATCGAACGATGTATCACTCTAAGACATTGCAGGATCTGACCACCACTCCACAGTCCCACAATGCCGCTGCAGACCGTGAGCAAGTTGAAACGCACTGTGATAAGGTGCAGCTGCAGCCGACGGCAGAGCTCCAAAAGACGAGTGTGGTGGAGGTGTAGGAGAGCCTATAAGAAGGTCGATTCCGGAAGTCATCGACCCCCCCGAAAGCTGCGCCGCAGAATAAGTCTTTCGAGGTTCGTTGTCAGCTGCCTATGACGACAGCCTGGCAGCATTGACTGGCAGCTGTGCCGCCGAGCGTTCAAGCCAAGGATTGGCTCCATCGAATGATGTATCACTCTAAGACATTGCAGGAGCTGATCACCACCCCACAGTCCCACAATGCCACTGCAGGCCGCGAGGAAGTCGCAGCGCACTGCGATAAGATGCAGCTGCAGCCGACGGCAGAGCTCCAAACAGAAGACGAGTGTGGTGGAGGTGTAGGACAAGCCTACAAGAAGGTCGATTCCGGAAGAAGGCTAACACTGTCGTCTCAATTACCACCCGAACGGAGGACTGTCTGACTGCCGGACTGTTTGACCTTGAACCGCAGGACCGATTTCATTTGCCTTCCAATTCAATGCAGTCAGCCAGGCAGGTTTCTCATCCCACCAATCTCGTTTCACAAGGCATCGACGTTGCGCTTGGTCCGCTTTCCACGCTCTGAGTGCTTGTCAGCCCCCTACCACGCTCCCCTTGTGTCACCGATGCAACCCATCAGCACCCGCATTGCCGTGGTCTGGCAATGTAATATCCAACGATGATTCAACTGCTTCAGCATGCAATTCACATGAGACAAATGGAGTGTACTTGCGACCGGCACCGCAAGTTCTAACTAACTGGCCAAACCCTCCACAGGGTCCACCAAAGGATGGTTTGAGAAATGCGCAAGTGTGTGTAGGTAACCTTAGGTAAGGTAGTCAGCACATGGGATGGACGGGCGCATACTCTATTCGGTCGAGTCCACTTGTCTTATTGGAGCATCGGCGGACGTCGACCCCCGACGCCAACCCCCGGTAACGACGGGAGGGTGCACGGGCCGGGAGTGTTAGTGGACATGGTGAGGGACTAGGTAGGACTGCTTGTAGTCAAGATCCAGCTCGGGGTGCAGCTCGCCGGGGTTGGAAAAGTTGAGCCGGGGTCGAAAAAAATTCTTGACGTCGGGTTGAACTTTAAAAATTGCATAAGCCCCGCACATCCAAGAGTTGACGTCGGGTTTGAAAAGCTCCGGGGCCTATGCGAAGCATATGCCAAGAGCATTAAGCGAGGCCACAAAAAATTGCGAAACGATCTCGACTGTGCATAAGATATGCAGAAAGTTGAGCTGGGGCCGAAACCAAAAAAAAAAGTTCCGACCCCGGCTCAACTTTTCCAACCCCCCTGCCAGCTGTAACCCCGATGCAGCTTGGCATCCCGATGGGGATGTACCCTTATCGTGTGCCCTTGTTCTTTTGTGCATCCGCTATCAGGTGCACCTTTTTCACCATAAGCGGTTCTGATTAGATGCACTGCCACGCCCCACGGCTATCAATTGCTCCCAATGAAGCTGAAGCCGAGAAACTTTGGCGGTGCTGTGTATATGCCGCAAAGAACACCCTGATCGATGGATGCCTACAGTCTCTACAGACGATGAGCGTCACAAATCATATCACCGTCCGTAAGCTGTGCCATATGATGCCTTACTTCAACCTTTTCGGAGCTTTCTTCCTCAGGGTCCTCAGGGCTAGGCATTGAATTTGGTTCAATATCGAACTCTTCCTCCCCCAATTCGCTCGTCTTTCAATCACCATTTTCTTGAATTGTCATAATCGATCGAGGCCATGGCCACGGACATGCTCTACGACTATATAATTGTCGGAGGTGGAACGGCGGGATGTGTCTTGGCAGCACGCTTGCTCGAACGCTCATCTTCACTTTCAGTTCTAGTCATCGAGGCAGGAGGAGACGTCACCAATAATCCTCATGTCCAGAAGCCACTGGATGCTGCGCACCTCCATTTCTCAGACATCGACTTCAAGTATTTCACCGTCCCGCAAAAATATCTGGACAACAAACCTCGCTATGTCTGTGGCGTCAAAGCGCTTTCAGGTGCCGTTGTTATCAACTCAGGTATGACATGTTCTTTCCTCCACGTCGGTCTCTAAACGCACCGGACTCCTGATGTGCAAAATTCAGGCGGCTGGATTCGAGGTGACGCACAAGACTACGATGATTGGGCTCGGGAGGTCGGAGATGACCGTTGGAGCTACAAGGGCCAGCTCCCCTACTTCCGCCGCAGCGAGCATCATTTTGACCCAAAAGCGGATCCAGAACAGCACGGCTTCGAAGGACCAATGTATACCTCCTCGGTGACGACCAGCGGGCGCCGCTATCCCCTGCGAGAAACCACCCTGGAGGCCTGGAAAAGCCTTGGATTAGAGGAAATCGAGGACGCTAACAATGGCTTTCCTCAAGGGATTGCCGAGTTAGTCGAAAATAGGCGGGATGGGTTTCGCCAGCTAACGAGCCAGGTGTATCCCCTTCAGGGCGCTCACATTCTGACCGAGACAATGGTCAAGCGAATCATCCTGACCGAAGCCCAAGGAGGCGAGAAAGTAGCAATAGGGGTCGAGTTAGCGGAGGGCCGTCAGATACATGTCAAACCAGAAGGAGAGATCCTTCTGTGCGCAGGATCCTACCGCTCTCCACAGATCCTCATGCTCTCGGGTATCGGCCCCGAAGACGAACTCGCCAAATATAACATTCCCCTACAGGTCAACTCTCCCTGGGTTGGCAAGAATTTCCATGACCACCAAATGATTTTCCGCTACTGGAAGCTCCGTCATCCTGAAAAGGACCTCGCCATGGGCTCCCCTACCCTCGCCCATCCCGTCTTCCAACGAGGCAATCCCGCGGACTGGCTCGCTACTATGACCGTCCCCGCAGCCGGTCTCAAAGCCGCTGTCGCCAAAGACGAACACCGAAATATATCAGACGTGACAGACGACCACACCCTCCTCAAAGGTCCTCGCTCCCACCTCGAACTGAACGTCCTCTATGCCGTCTTCGCCGCCGAGCAGATTTGCCTACAGATCCCCGTCGACGGCTCAGTCATCATGTCCTACTACATGGCCTGCCTGCCCTCCTCCCGCGGCACCGTCACCCTCGCCTCCACCGACCCCCTTGCGGCCCCCATCATCGACCCCAACTACGGCAACACGCACGCCGACCGTTACGTCATGCGTGAAGGCTGGCGCGTCCTCTCGCGCCTCATGCTCGAAACCCCCCAAGGTAAAGAACTCGTAGCCGACGAAATTTCGCCAGAGGGGTACTCTTGCCTGCCCTCCACGGCGTCCGATGAGGAGATTGATAAGCGGGTCGGCATCGGTGGCATGAGTTGCAGTCATCCGGCCTCGAGCTGCAGCATGGGCAAGGTGGTGGATGCACGGTGCCGAGTTGTGGGGGTCAGGGCGTTGCGGGTCGTGGACGCGAGCGTGATTCCGGTGCCGCTGGCGGCGCATTATCAGGCGCCTGTTTTTGCGCTGGCGGAGCAAGCGGTGGAGATTATTCTGGAGGGTAGGGAGAAGGAGTAGTAGGAGTAGGAGGTAGGATAGAATGAAGCTGACGATAGAAGGGAGGCTGGCTTGTGGAGATCAGCCGCAGTGACGACATTTCGGCAGGAAAGTCTTTGCTAGTCTTAATCCTGGGCTTTGTACTCAAGGGAACAGACACTAAGCCACTACCTGTCATTACTACCTTCAAGCCGCCCATCTTAACTTTGCTATATTATGATTGCTTGGCTAGTATGTCCTTATCCCCTCTCTCTTTGTCCCGAAACCCAACCCCACACCATAGTCCCTGCTATCCAAATCCCTAGCAGTTCTACTACTTTCATGTCGTCTCTAGCACCTGGTTGCATTCGTTCAAACAATCTTCTCTACAAAAAGCACAAGCACTCGTGAAACCTTTTTTTCCAAACGGCGAAGATGATGCTTTCTTTCCCGCTACCTATATGAGTGTTGGAGATATCAACTATTATAGAATCCATGTTAAGTATCATAAATTTGGAACTGATGAAGTGTAGCGCGACGTGTGTAAAGGAAGGAAGGTGAGAAGATGAGTGAGATTGAGACTGGAATGAGATTTGAAGATATGTACGCGCGGATTTGAGGGGTTTTTTTTTCCAGGAATGTTATGAATGATTTAGCTGGTTTCGACAATATCTATTTGAGAAGTGGAATTTCGGTAGGGGAAATGAAAATGGGATGGGATGGTAGCTTTCTGAGAAAGGTTGATTGATGTTTTCTTGTGTTTTTTGAAGTGGGGGAGGGAAGAGGTGGATCGATATGGATTCAAGAAGGAAAGAGAAGAGAATTAGATATAGGTATGGATGAGATAAGGAGATTTGGATAGGGCACTTTTGCTTTTTGAAGAAGAAAACTTTGAATCAGTGTGTCGCTATTAATAAGAGCGGTATGTGCTGCATTGACTTTATCTCCATGGACCACAAAAGTTCTAGCAAAATTTGAGCCAATCCCCAACCAAGCCCATCTTACAATCTACCCATAGCGAAAGCCGTAGAACTGCCTCTTTCGACGACATTCTTTGCATACAAAAGAACCTTGTGCCAAAACCTTTCCATGGAAATTATTGTGAGACCTGGAAAACATATCGGCCCAAAGCGTGCAGAGACTGAAATTGTCCCCCACGGACTTGTTGCTGTCTAGCTTATGCTGCTGCTCTTTCTCCCTCTTTCTCTCTCTCTCTGTCTGCTTGACACATACCATTCTCAATCAGCTTGGTTGTTCAACATGCATGTATTTCGCCTGTGAGCTTGAACCCCGGCACATTCTTTTGGAAGATGCCTCGGGGATCGTACTTTCGCGCAATGGCGAGCATCTTCGCTTTCGATACTCCGTAGCCATACGTGGCGATGGGATCCTGATTGGCGTCAGCCTGATTCAGGAAGATCCAGGGATAGAAAAGATTGGTGGCTTTGGCATCCGCGGACAGGGAGGCGATGCTGGTATGGAGGAATTGTTGGACCACGGCATCTGAGCTGGCGGAGGGGTATTCTGCGTAAATTAGAGCGACTGGAGGAGGGAAGTTAGTGGTTCGGAGTAGCAGGGGAGGGTTGGTAGACATACTGACGAAGTCTCCTTTTAGGGGGTCGAGGTCGATGGCGTCGCCGCCGAGGTCGAGGGCGGTTTGGAGATGGGCTTTGGTTATGGACTGGACGGAAGCGCCGACTGTGCAGTTGACGCCCGGCAGGAGTTGGTCTGCGGCTTGGACGACGTTTCGGTAGACCATGTTCATTGTTTTTTTCGAGGGGAGAATGGCAATGTTGGCCCACGTCCATCTGATATACTGTGAGCGCGGAGCTTTTGATCGGTGGAACCGAAATCGATGGCACCCCACATCGAAAAGACATACCGGTTGGTTCTCGGTGCGTAAAATTCGGTAGTGTTCACTACACCGACCAGCGTGGTGGTTCCTAGCGAACCGGAAGCTGGCGGGATAGATGTGAAGTTCTCAAAGGCCTTGGGTTGGGTTTGACCGTCGTATAGAAAAATTACAGTAGAAAGGTTTTGTTTAGTCGTCGGGAAATAGGCAAAACTAGGCATTATCGCCGCTTTCGGGTCCCTGGAACCTCCGCCTGGGGCAATGAACGCCGTCTGTGCGTCCAGGTATCTCTGAGTATCGTTGGATGCCCAGCTGACAGAGCCGCCATACACGGTTCTAGTTGGAAAAGTCAGAAGATCATAACGCGTCACGATTCCAAAGTTATTGGCACCGCCTTTGAGAGCCCAGAAGAGATCGGGTGCCGTTTTGTTGTTGACCTGGATAATGGAGCTGTTCGCAAGGACGACTTCGTAGTTGACAACATTATTTGCGGCCCAACCTCGAGTGCCACTGAAGTACGTCAAGCCTCCGCCAAGCAGAAGAGAGCTACCAACACTAGAGACCGTGCCACCGACGCAGAGAAGACCTCTGGCTTCCAGATATTCATAAAGCTCTTGCCATCGGAAGGCGGCGCCGGCACGAACATAGTCAACGCCGAATTCGTTCGGCGTACCCATGGTTTGCATTTCAGTGAAACGAGTAGTCGCGAGCATGATTCCACCCCTGTGTAGCGTTAGCATCGAAGGAGAACCAAGGCCCTGTTGGAAAACAGTCGCACAGGCCGAAAGAATTGTGACCAGCCACGGGCATATGTCCGCCGCTACGGATTGCGAAATCGACGCCTCGCCTCACGAGAATCCGAAGGCCATCGGCAAGGACGTAGGCATTGGCGGGAGCGAAAATGCAGGCTGGGGTTTTCCAAGCCTCTTGTGACCATATTGCTGCAGAATAAAACGATTAACTTTGTAGGACTGGGGAAATATCGAGCCCAAGGCTTGTACCCTTGGCTTCAATGGTGTAATTAGCATTATTGGAGCCATTGGGAAGGAAAACGGCATTGGGAAACGCGAGTGATAATGCTCGACAAGCACTGGATCCTTTTTCTGTACTACCCCGAAGACATATACCGGGCTGTTGAACGAGAGACGAAAATGATAAAGCGTTTGGAATGAATGATGCTACTAGACCAAGAAGAACAATGATGGTATCCATGTTTTTCGATGGGACGGTTCTATGGAATACAAGGAAAATCACAAGCGGGAGGTTTCAATGTGATTCGCAACATTTTTGCTAGTGCTGATCAGGAAGCTCCTAATGTCCGGACCGACAGATCTGGCATCAGCTGGTTGCAAGATCGTGGCAGCGGTGTGGAGCTGCCTGATGGTGTGAACCCATGCAGAATCCAGCCGCATCATCACGGCACATGGAATTTTGCTAGGCGCCAGTGATCATTGGACAGATATCTGCGACACCTCTGACGACTGAAACATTCTTCAACTTCGACCAGAGGAATTTGCTACCAAAACGTCGTTCTATCTTAGCGCAACCCGACTGAGCGAACATCTAAACCGATCCCTCTTGTTTCATGTTACCTTAGCTTGAAAAAAATTATTTTCGATATTTTGCTGCAGCATGCGCTTTTTATAACAGTTATTATTTCATCTTTATCACACTACTGAATAACTTGTGTAACGTGCATGTCGCACGTGTCATTGGCGTGCGTGGGTGTTGATTGAGTGGTCGCTTCGATAGAAGATGGTTTGATGTATGATGTACTGACAGAGTTATGGTGCCGGCAATCGCTGGGAGTGGGGCTCTCTAATATTGTGGAAAGAGGCATGCTTAAGCCCAGGTGATTAAGAGTACAACTCTCTAGCTCTTTCCACTCTACTCAACTGACAGGGCAAGAGCGTTCTCTTCGAACCAGGGCTTGTATTCTTCGTTGATCCATCTCGCCAGTCTTTTCAACGCGGCAACAATCTGATATACGCCCAACGCAGAATTCGTTTTACCCAAAGTTATCTCTTTTAGAAGAACGATCCTTCGACCTTCCGTCGCCTCAGCCACCATCATCTTCCACTCGTGACCTTGCACAGTGATGAGTGGTAGTGCCGGTAAGGGAGATGCACCACCTGTCAATTGGCGGAGCCTGGCGAAATGGGCCGAGACCCACAATCCGAGTTGCATATCCGCGCTGTCCTCATCGACGTTGGCGCGTTTTGTCTCGATGCTTACAGCAATGGGCGAGTATCTGACCTCGTACGTTGCCGTGTGGTTGATGCTTGTCTTTCCTTCGTTGTGGAGAGTTGCGATTATTGCGTCGTGAAGCTCTTTGTTCACATACTGACTGGAATCCATGAGAAGTACGAAGTCGACCATCTTCGATTGCGTGATGGAACCAGAGACAGTGGGCAGAAGCCCAGAGTCATGGATTTTGGCGGAGGTAACATTACGGTACCAAACACCCGTTGACTGCCAATGGCCGCGTAATGCAAGTCTAAGCAGAGTTGAGTGCACCTCGCAATTCCAAGCCGCTTCATTGTAGCCCTTGGTGTGACACTCTGATGCCGCGCCCAATATCTCCACGACCCGCTCCCAGAAGCTTTCATGACCTAGACCCAGTTCTAACGATTCCCTATGCTCTTCCTCAGCCGCAAAGTTGATGTCGCGTAATACAGAATTTTTGGAGTGAGCCATGACTTTACTTTTGACGGCTTGAGGAATCAAATGCTCCCTAGCCTCAATCAACTGCATGTCTCGACACAATTGCTCTACACTGCTTGGAATAGCATATGTCTCCAAGTCCTGTATTTCCATCGGAGTGTTCGAGAGTTGAAGATCGCCTATGCGTTTCACCGGACTTCCTGAGCGAATGCCACCGCGAGATGATGCGGTTGTATCTGAGCGAGAAGGTGAAGAGGCGATTGAGCGCCGAGGTGAAGGTGGCTGTGCGAGAATTCGGGCAGTGGAAGAAGAAGTAAGCTTCGGTATTGTACCTCGGTGTTCTGGTCTTGGCGTTGACTCTTCATCAGGATGATTTGATGAACCGGCGCGTTGAGAGGTAGGAGTGGAGGGAGGAAGAGCGGGCTTTTCAGAGCGCCCCTGGCGTCGAGGAGGATTTGAGAATGTTGATGGTAGGTTCGAGTCGACAGCCTTTCTAGGAGAAGTTCGACGAGATGGTGCCATGCTATTACCGGAGGTATCAACCAGCCTTTGCCGTTTGGGCGAGCCTCGCAACTTGTCACGCTCTTCCCGTCTCTTGCGCTTGGCTGGTAGTTGAGGTGACAGATCCTTGTCGTAGCTGTGGTCCTTGGGATCGGGCAGATTGCGAAGCCAGATGCTGACACTGCTTGCGCTTGTGGTACCCTCAGGTTCGTCGTTATGAATTACAAATCTGTTGGACATATTAAGCTGCACGAAAGTGAGTGCTGAGATGTAAAGGATAGAATCAAGATGGCGAAACAAAAGTAAACAAACAGAGGTGATGGCTAGTCAGCAGCCGGTAGAAATAGATAAGATAAGGTTAGCTTCACGATCTTAATTTTCAATGATCTTATCAGATCAGACCGCTTACAACCCTGCCACCTATTATGACAATCACCATCTACATATGAATTGTCTTAATTCGCGCAACATTGCCAGCGCTAATCAGCGCTGCGAAACTCAGCATGATCTGATTGCTCTGACAGCTAGGTCGGAGAGTGCTCCAGAGGGAGCTTCCCGACCCTATTGTTGTTTCCATTGCCATTGTCTATTCATCAAGCATCCAGCATCACTAAAGAATGCAAACCAATTGTTTCTGTCCGATTCCACGTTGTGACTATTTAGGGGCCAGGACATTGTTCTGGTACCAACTACGATACTCGGTATCGGCCCAGTCGACCAGAAGGCTTAAGCCCTTGATGACCTGGAAAATTCCTGGAAGCGTATCCGTTCCACCCAGTCTCAGTCTTCCATACATGACCTAGATATTCCGTTAGCGTCTCCTCTCAGATTGTGCTTGGCGAGGACGAAGGAGGCGAGAGCGGTGACGAAGAAGCAGAATGAGGAGGTTGGCATTTGAATGTCGTTGGTTGAAGATTTGAAGGGTAAAGTAAAGGCCACTGAGACTGGAAATATATCCACTGCACATGGAGAGGCAGAAACATTGGAGGAGCCAACTCACATTCTTGTCTTCCTGTTCCTCGAAAACCAGAAGATGCACATCGTGCCCATGCATTTGTACCACCGGCACAGTCGGAATTTGTGTCTTGGCCCGATTGTTGGCAGTCAACAACTGTCTAGTCTTCATCAAACCTGCTCCAGTCCACACAGCCGACTGCACATCGGCTGTTTCTTCACTACTGAAGGGAATTTTGGTCTCGATATTAATGGCAATAGGACATATGCAGAGCTGGGAAATGTTTGTTTGATTGACAGTTTGACATTCCATAGGCAGTTTGGCGAGGCATCTGTAAATTTGAGTCTCCATCTGGATATTGGGTTGAAGGTAAACGCAAAAATCGACCATTTTGGCTTGCACTTTGGTGTCAGTTGAGTGAGGGGTCAACAAGGACACTGGTGAAATCTGGGCGCTCGTTCTGAAAGCATGTTAGTTGGGAAAAGCTTGAAGGTTTGAAGGCATACATGTTCAGACTGCCCACAGTACCTTTGTATGGTTCAACGATCAGATCTAAAAGCTTTGAATGTACGCGCGTATTCCACTCTGACTCCAAAGCGCCGTTCTTCTCACATGTATCGGCGTTCTCGTATACGTCCAGCGCTTGCTCACCGAGTTTGATGTCACTTGCCTGTGTATCTGGATTGGTGGGAACCGACAAGGAGTACACATGGTCTACTGGCCAGTCGGCTTGATGGAGATGTTTTTGAACGAAAGGCTGCAAGGTAAAGCACGTCAGTTACGTACTATCACGACACTCGTTCCTGGAATGAATACCTTAAGCAATCTGGATATAACCCCGACTCCTTGGCTAGCCTCTACCAGCGCCGAATATTTCTCAGATATCCCTTTGCCAGTTTCCCTCATGCTCTGCCCGTTCAGGCTCTTGAAGAAAGTTTGTCTTTGCGAGAACCGAAGGTCCATCATTGTTTTGACCGGGCTTCTGGATCTAATGCTTTGCTCACTGGCCGAGCTTCGAGAGACTGAGGGGCTTCGAGAAGGGATCGAAGGCGCATTGGGTGATTCGGGGTTGGAGGATGAGGGCCGGGGTAGTAGTGTTTGGTTGTCCAATTGGAGCGACATATATGACGAGGCCTTGGGAATCTCGCCGTCATCTTCGTCGTTCTGGATGTGGGTGAAGCCTGTAGCAGTGGACTGCTTGAGCTTCTGAGGGGTGGACAATGGCGCGTTGCCATTCTTTAGTCTCCTTGACCGTCTGGTTGCCTTCGGGTCATCCACATTGGGTGCCATGGTATTACCACTAGATTCAGCAAGTGTTTTCCGACGCTTCGATGCTTTGTTAGCACTCGGCTTCTCATGCGAATCCTTGTTGCGCGGGCGCTTTCTCGGATTGTTCCTCGCCCCAGCTTGAGGATGCTGCCAATTCGAGGGCGAGCTTGGCGTGACGGTCTGGATCCAGTGCAGGATGCTCTGATGGTCTTGTGTAGAAGTATGACAGTCAGATAGTATTTTGAAAGACATGTTCTCCGCTTCGATTGGTAGATGATTGTATCTTGCAACTTTGCTCACTTAATGGCCCGCACCCCCTAGTGGCCACTCCACCAAGACGTATCGCGTTGTTCTTACAATACTATTCCGTACTCGCCATGGCAACACCACAACGACAAGCGGCGATACGTAAAGAAGGTAGACTCGAACTAGCCCTTCAAGCCTACCCCAAAAACCCAATTTTCAACTCCTACCGCGGCAGCAAAAGCGTACGACGTTCCCCGAAAACCCCTACAACGGCGTATAACCGGTATACCATCAAAACTAGGCCCTATCTCGAAGAAACGCCTCCTTACGCCTACCGAAGAGGAAAGCCTTATACAATGGACATTATCGATGGATCGGCGCGGTACGCCGCCTAGAATCGCGATCGTACGAGAAATGACACGTCTTCTAGTCGCGCAACGTTTTAAATCAACCACCCTACGTGCCTACCACCAGTTGGTCAAAACTGAGTATGAAAGTTTATCGACCGCCACGATACGCTTAAATCGAAATATAATCGGAAATACGACTATCAACGAGCAAAATGCGAAGATCCGAAGCTTATTCGAGCGTGGTTTCAACGCTTAAGAGATACAATTGCGGAGTACGGCATTCACGAAGACGATATCTATAATTTTGATGAAATCGGCTGTCCTCTGATAGATGCAGAAAAGCAACACTAATAAAGTTAGCGAGCAAACATATCATCGAATTCGAAGGGCTTAGAGTTTCGACTTGGATACCACTCACTCATAGGAGCGCTTTCGAAGGTGCTTGGAGTTTCGACTTAGAAGCCATGCGAGGACACGGAATGGGTCTTAATACCTCCTGAAGTCTCAACAATCGCCCGGGAGGAACAATAGACGGGAAAGCGGGGAAAGCCTGGATCGCAAATTTAGGAGGACGCAGCGTACTTCGACATGGATACTTTCATTTGTGTTTCTCCTACTATATACCATGTTTATGATGAATACAAAATATGATTTTAAGGGATTGAGACGCAACCAAGGAATGCGAAGGGGTACTCTGCTTTCCATGTATGGACGGATCTACTAAAGAGTCTATAGGCATGCTTGACGACCTAATTTTTCGCCCGAACTCCGATGAGATGGAGGGCGAAAACATGTGTATTGGAGGGCGATACTGAAGGTTTCCTCCCAGCTTTTGCCAGTGTACTTAGTAACGCCTGCGTTTTCCTATGTTGTCTTGGACCTTGCATTGTGTAAGGATCACTTCAACGTCCGCTCTGTTCAATACTCGTTTCTTGTTTGCGTTGATCAGAAAATCTTCAGGCTGTTTACGCCCTTCACTGGGTATGGTCTTCACGAGTCTTGAGCATTTCACTAAAATCACCATTTCATCTCTTCTTTGAAAAGCGTTTCCACACCTTGATACGATGTCTCATTCTTGTGGGGCACGCTTATATCATCTGAGTTTTGCCACGGCCCCAAACCTCCAACAAGCTATGAGTAGTCATCAGATGGTATACCAGTAATGTGGGGTTCTTTCTGGAAATCCACTGAATGAGCTTTAGAAGTAAGTTAGCTTGGTCCACACTTCCGCCCATCCACCCACTCCCTCAGCTCAGCCTTTAGATAGAGGGAGTTCTTGGCGCCGATGAGCACCTGCTGGGCCCACTGGTTTCCCTGGAGGCTGCCAGTTGGAGCCGAGGCCAACCAATCGAAATATCTACGTATATACAACAACACCGATGCACCAACGGATGCTCGGGACTAATAGTCGAGGACAATGACGACGATGTGCAGCGAGAAGTAAACAACATGGCAGGGGTGCTGACTGCTAAAAGGGTGCATCTGTCCTGTAACGGCCGAGCAACAGAGGCGGCCGCTTCTATTCCGGGACATATCCCTAGGGTCAGGTCAAGAAGAGACGGGGAGCCATGGCGTTAAATACAGCGACGGGCTTAGTAACACTCACGCCGAGTCGGACGAGAAAGAGAGAATACTATGTCCGTGCTAAGCGGAGACGGCGGTCACCATCTTACAGTTGGCCCAGCGCAGAAGATCATGTCCAACGTCGAGAGTTTCGGAAGGCAACGGTACTGAGATGCCGGAGAAAGGAGGCCTGGTTATCGTCAAATATACTGGCTATCCCTATGACGAGTCCGCAGCCGTCAGCAAATATTATCAGGGAACTCTGTACATTACAATTTCGTGTCACCTTTCAATTCTCACCAACTACATAGCTCCTGCTTTAGCTTAAGGTTAGGAATTGCAATGGTAAGTTGCCTTAGGGTAGACAACTTCTCCGCAGGTCGCGATGTTCAGAAGTTCTATTTCTGCACAATATTGCAGCTGCATCTCGTGAGACGTCGCTGCCCGGACTTGGTTGCTTTGGGTGGGAGAGCCGGGCTAGAAAGAAAGAGCTAAAGGAGGGCGTCGGACGAGGCAGAGGAGTAGAGGGTGAAGTGGGTGGCGGGCGAGCAGGATCTCGCATGGAATAGACTTTGGCGAATACTTGAGTGTAACAATTTATCTACGCATGGTGATCGAGTCCTTGGCTCCCGACAACAGGGACGCGAGAGGAAGTCAAGTGGGTCAAGGGATGCGTCGTACCTCGCACGACCATCCCGACTGCAGTGATGCGGGATGATGGCGAAAGTTCGATATTTAGGGGGGAACATTGGCCTTCATAATCCATCCGTTTCCGGCATCTCCCCCAACTCTCCCCACAGCTTTCTCACGTTCCCCAATATCCTCTCCCATGGGGGTTATGCCACGGTGGGAGAGTGCTACGGGGCGAAAGTAGGTGCGAGATGGGTTTGCCTTTCCTATCCCCATATTTCTCTTTTACCAATCTCCCTCCTTCTCGGCTTCTCTCATTATTCCCACCCACATATTCACCTTCGATATCCCAAATGCTTCCTCGCTGTCAACGGTTCAATCTTGTTGTGTATGGGCGGTACAAAGACGGTGCGGCTGTGTTTGGCGTTTCTTGTGCTCCTTATATAGCTTTATTGTAGATATGGTGTAGATATTGCTCGGAGGAATCTTAATCACTCGAGGGGCTTGGGCTTGTTGAAGCCTCTCCCAAAGCTTCCCGTCTTGCACTCGGTCTCTAGCTGAATCACGGCGTGGAGGACGACCTTCGTCATGTAGCCATGCGTACTTTCTAATACTGGCTTCTGTTTGAACAAAAGTTTGTGCCGGCTATCGATGACCGTCAGAAAACATACCATATGGAACGGCTCTAATGGCTCGAGTTCGAGAACTCTCGAGTCGACCACATGTATCCAGTTGAATCATCACCGTAAGGCATAGAGGACCTGGTAATTGCCAAGACAGTACCCGGCCCCACTCCGGCAAATTGGAAAGCTGCTTAATGAAGGGTCTCGAAGCTGGTTGGGTATGTTGTGAAAATCTTCAACACCTGAATTTTATTGCTGATAGAGCATTAATAGGTATCTTCTGGACCAAGCGCTCCATCAAATGACCCTCGCAACCCAAGTGAACGTTGTTTCATGTGTTCCTGAGCAGGCGAGGTATCCGTGGCCACAGCAAATTTGGGGGATTTGGATAGGCGGAGGGAGAGGAATCGGAGGACGGTGGTGGGAGCTTGTGAGTAGATTCTAGGTATTTATAGTAATCTTTGATCTGGTCGTGCTGCCGTGTCTCTGCCTTCCTTACTTTCGATAAAGTTTACCTGCTGGTTGTGAAACTCTAGAAGGGATGATACGTGTGCGTTGAACAAACATCGAATACCCCCGATTATGTTTTATTGAAGAAAACGAGTTGGGAATATATCTCAGGTGAATTTATACACAATACATGGTCCTACTGACCACAACTAGATCCTTATGAGAGAATTTGTATCGTACTATGCGACGGTAGCTGGGTGCGCATCCTTATAAATCTGTTAGAATCGGCTTGTGGGCCAAATCTGGGTCGTCGATGAAGTCGGGATCTTGAAAATGGTCATTGACCCAGTCCATTTCGTAGTACTCCTGATCGACAGAGTCCCCGGATCCCCACGAGCCACCGGCTTTTCCCTGGTTCTGAACACATCGTGATACAAGTTCACCCTGGAACTTGAGTCAGCTTCGTTTCCAATGGGTCGCGACAACGTGAATGACAACACACCACGACCGGTCCACAGTGAGGCCTGCCACCCGAGCCAGTGTTCTGACCTTTCAACTTTATATAGTATTCCGTAGAAGAGCGCGCCTGTCGGTCACACTCTGGCGTATCCTCATCATAGTTGCAGGCGTCTGCGCCACATAAAGCTTGGTCAAGGCTTTCCATCAAAGGTGCCGGATTCCCAGATGGCAGACTATCAGAATTGCACGTGACGAACGGAGCGTTGAAAGTGATCGCGAGGTTGTAGTTGTCCAATGGAGAGCGATAGAAGCCTGAACCCTGGTGAGGTGGGTGACTCGATATGCAAAAACCATCGATTATTTGCTTTGTATCGTTGTTGTCAGTCAAAATTGCAAAGAGCATCTCCTAGCTTTCATCTGCAAAAGTGTTCACATACCGCCACATTGCTGCACATAGGGAATTCTCCTCCATTCGTCCACATCTCGAAGGTCAAGTTGTACGACAGTGTATTGACAGTGAATTTACAACGCGGGAGAGTATTAGGAGCTTTAGTACAGTCCCAGAATTGACTGGACGATGTTGAGCCTGGATTGCACATTGCATTGATCATGCTGTACGCCTCGGTGGATATGTCCAGGAGCTCGCTATGCATTGCGCTT